>Ga0210017_1000298_pt1 | contig 40946 bp, 35 predicted proteins | sample CryGeyCG2014_020_FD_183966 | JGI IMG/M metagenome (GOLD analysis project Ga0210017, IMG submission 183966) | Groundwater microbial communities from aquifer - Crystal Geyser CG08_land_8/20/14_0.20 (SPAdes) (version 2) | ecosystem: Environmental > Aquatic > Deep subsurface > Groundwater | place... | reverse complement strand
ACTTTTTTCAATGATACGCCATTTATATAATCTAATATACCGGTCCAGAAAGAACCAGCACCGACTGCCGATGGCATTAAATCAGAACCATCAAAACGGAAAGTTGAAGCTTCGCTTAAGATTTTAGCAGCTTTACGGGTTAAGTCATCGGGATAGACAGCAGGATTTACCCGTTTATTGGCAGAAAGTTTCCCTAGTTCACCAATCCATATCTCTTGCGCTGCAGGTGAAACAATATACTCCATAAAGGCTCTTGCTTCCGGAGTATCTTTAAACATAGCAAACATATCTGCTGCTCCTAAAGCAGGTGTCCCATACTGAGGATCAATAGGTGGGAAGGGGAAGAAATCAAAATCTTCACCAGGGACTAATCTTGGAAAATGGTCAAGTATAAAGCTTTTGATAAAAGTGGCTTGTCTATGCAAATAAGCATTCGGTGGAGTAGTAAATAAAGCATCTGGCGAATCTCCAAAGTTGATAGTTAGTTCCGCATTTGTTCCACCATAGACATACTTCTTGTTCAAGGCAATTTGGCCAAATAAATCAAAAGCCCTTTGTACACTATCATCAAGCCAGGAAATTCCATGTTTGACCCACAAATCATAAACTTCTGGTTTTACAGTTCGAAGCATAATGTCTTCAATCCAGTCTGTACCAGCCCACCCACTAGCTGCCCCAGATTCAAGACCTATAGCCCAAGGAGTTTTACCATCAGCTACTATTTTATCGGAAAGAGCAATCATTTCATCCCAGGTTGTTGGCACTTTATAACCAGCAGCAGCAAATGCTTTAGGATTATACCAAACTAAACTTTTAAGGTCGGCAGAAATAAATACTCCACAGAATTTTCCCTGATAAGTACCAAGATCTATCCAGGTTGAGGAGTAATCACTTCGTAGTACATCCATATCCATAAAAGTGCTTAAATCCACTAATTTATTTTCTTTGGCAAATTCTATCATCTGCCCCGGATTCGGTATAGCTGACACATCAGGTGGATTGCCAGCTTCTACTTGAGTAGTTAAAACTGCAGGAAGATCTCTCGTCCCGGTGAATTCAACTTTAATACCAGTTTCAGCTTCAAATGGGGCTACCATTTTATTAAAAGCCTCTGCTTCATTACCGGTCCAAACACCAAGAACGGATACAGTTTTTGAAGCTGCAAATACGCTTGAAGTAAGCATTCCGATTAATAACACTACTAATAATGTAAAGGTAATTTTCTTAAACATTTTTATTTCTCCTTTATTTTTTTAAAATATATGCTTCTCAATTTCTGATTTCTACTCTATAACACATAGCACCTCCTTTCCCTTTGGTTAATTAGTTACTTAGTTAGCTGGTTAATCAGTATATAGTCGTTAGTCGTTGGTATTTAGTTTTAAATACAAGTTTTTAGTTAACAGTTATCCGTTTTCGAATTCTAAGTTATTATTTATTAATTTATTATATACTCTGTCATGGCGAGAGGAGCACTCAATCTTATTCACGAGATACGAGATATAAATTTGATTCCTGAATTTTTATTATTTTACCAATGGAAAGCAGATTTAATTACCACTTTTCCTTTAGATTTAAAAATAGGATTTCTGAAAACTTCACTTAATACTAACTCAGCTGCCCCAATAAGCCATCCATCTTCACCAAGTTGAATAGGGCTAATCTTAATCTCTTTCTTTAGAGGAAAATTATTTTTTATTACTTCTCGCATTGGTTGAAAGATTAACTCACCAGCTTTAGCTCCTTCCCCGCCTACTGCAATTAATTCGGGATCAAAAAGAGAAATAAGGTTAACCACTCCAATACCTAAATTTGTCCCTGCTTCTTGAAAAATATTTCTGGCTGTTTCGTCTCCTTTTCGCGCAGCTTCAAGGGTCATATCTATGGTAATAGAATCTAATCCTCCTCTTTCTTTTATAAACTCTCTCACCAAAGTTTTTTGATTATTAAGTATAGCCTCTTTAGTCTTATTAATAATAAATTTATCTGCTGAAAAAGTTTCCAAACATCCTCTTTTTCCACAATAACACAGTGGGCCATCCTTATCTATAACTATATGACCAAAATCCCCTGCTCCTCCATAACTTCCATGATATATGTCCCCATTAATTACGATACCTGCTCCAATTCCTTTACCAACGGCAATACAAACAAAATTTTTTATATTTTTTCCGACCCCAAAACGTTTTTCTGCTAAAGTTAGAGTATTTACATCTTTATCCACAAAAACAGGAAAATTGTATTCCTTTTCCAGAAATTCTCTGAATCTAATTCCTCTCCAACCTAATATTTCAGAGGACAGTAAAATCCCTTTTTTCTGATTAACTAGACCAGAAACTCCAATTCCAGAACCAATTATTTTGTCTGCTTTAACTCCATTTCGATTAATTAAATCCTGAATTACTTCTATTAAAACTTTTAATATGGTATTTTCATTTTGACCAACCGGACTGGGGGTGAAAATTTTATCTAAAATGAGTGATTTCATATTAATTAAACTAATAACTATACCATCTAGCCCAATTTTTGCTCCCAATATAAATCTATCATTACAATTAAATTCAATTAAAATTGGTCTTCTTCCTCCACTGGACTCTTCTTCTCCTGTTTCATAGATAAAGTCTTTTTTAATTAAATCTGCCACAATATTAGAAACAGTGGACAACCCCAGGCTGGTAATATCTGAAATTTTGGTTCTAGAAATTGGCCCAAAATTCAAAATTGTATTAACCACTAAGGATCTATTTATTTCTTTGATTAATTGTTTATTGCCTCGACGAATATTATCCATAATTCTAAAAATCTTTTTGTTTGTTATACTCCCTTCTATTTATTAAACCTTTGGTAAAGATACTTTATTCACTGAAGCAAGTATCTTATATCACTATTCTACATCACTGGTAAAAAATCCTTCTTTTTTAAAAATTTTTTTTCAACTTTTTTTAATGAGAAAAAATGAAGGGAAAATCTGGAAGATATTATTTCTATTTTAAACTATTAAATAAACTCAGATAATCCTTTAAAAGACGAGTAATTAAGAAATTCTTTCTAACATATTCTTTCCCTGAAATACCCATCTTATCTGCAATCTCTGAATTCCTTAGAAGATATATAACCCTTTCAGCACATTCAGAAATGCCACCAACTAAATATCCGGTACGACGATTATCTACTTGTAAGGGGATTCCACCTACATTACCTGCTACTACCGGTTTTCCTTTCCATAATGCCTCAGTAATCACCAATCCAAATCCTTCTCTTAAAGATTTCTGAATGATCACATTAGAAGCCCTCTGAAAGGCATTGACTTCCAAGTTTTCTACTCCATTTAAATTGGATAGAAGATGTATATCATAATCTTCACCCGCATGGCGAGAAGTTTTTTCGTAATATTCCCATCCCTCCGGATCATCATGAGCCATAGAAGCAATGAGTATTAATTGAACATTCTTAATTTCTTTCTTTACTATTCTGTACATATCGATAACCCCTAGAGGATCTTTCCAGGGATCGAATCTGGAAACCTGGGTTATAATAGGTCTATCTGGGTCTACCTTAAACTTTCTCACTATATCTTCAATCATTTTTTGATCCATTTCAATATTCTTAGGACTTAAAGGGTCAATGGCCGGAGGGATTATGGCAACATTTTTCATTTTAAGATCTTCTTTTACATACTCTTTTAAGGTAAAGACAGCAGCATCATATTTTTCTACAAAGGGTTTAATAAATTGCCATATATTTTCTTGAGCCTGGGTGGGGTCAATATGAAGCCTCCAAACCCATTTCCCTATTTTTTCTCGGCGATAATTTAATATTGCTACTGGCTGCGGATCGTGGATTACTACAAAGTCATATTCATCTTCGAATAATTTTTCATTAAGTTGATTATTTTTTAAAAATATTTTTTTCATCTCTTCAGTAAAAGAAACATCCATACCTTGTAAGCCATTATGGATGGCCTTAGTTACACTAAAAAAATCATCTGAACCCTTTATCACCTGCCATTCAGCTTCTAGCCCAACATCTTTCATTAAGGGAACTAAAGTTGATAAAATCTCTGCTACTCCTCCACCATATGAAGTAGCATTTATATGAATTACCTTTTTCTCCATTAAAGGTAAAGCTAATCTTTTAATTTCTTCAATTTCTTTTTTCCCTACAATATTTATATAATCATCAAGTAATTTTTTTTCAGTTTCAACAACTTCTAACATAATCTTTTGACTCCTTTACCTCGGAATTTATTCTAATTTTTTCAAGTATACAATTGGACATTTAGGACAATCAGGATTCTTGCTGGTACATTTAGTTTTTCCGAGCATCACCATTTGAGCGTGGAATTCATTAAATAACTTGACCTCTTTCGGAAGATTTTGGTAAAAGAATTCCTGAATATGATGGTAAGCAGCCTCTTCCGAAATTAACTTATGACGAGAAAATATTCTTTTGGTATAAGTATCAATAACGAAAAATGGTTTTTCTCCCGCATATAATAATATACTATCTGCAGTTTCAGGTCCAATCCCTTTTATGTTTAATAACTTTTTTCTCAACTCCTCGCTGTCGCCTGAAAACATTTTTTCAGTAGAACCTTCAAACTCCTCAAAAAAGAAAGTTACGAAATTTTTTAATCTTTGTGCTTTAATATTATAATAACCCGAAGGTTTTATCAATTTACTTAATTCTTCTTGGCTTAGATAATAAAATGCATCAGGGTTCAATAAATTTCTTTTTTTTAAATTTTTAATCGCTTTTTCAACATTATTCCAAGAAGTATTTTGAGTAAGAATAGCACCTACCATTACCTCAAAAGGGGAACCTCCCGGCCACCAGTGTAATGGTCCAAAATAATTATATAAACTGTTATAAATCTTTAATAGAATATCCCTTTTTTGCATCTTTGCCTAATTATTCTTAAATAATTGTTCTATTTATAATTAATTCTCCAATGCACCAATTAACCAATTGACTAATTGACCAATTGACTTAGTCGTTAGCTGTAGGGGTCGGATTTATCCGACCCGAAACGGGTTTGATGAATCAAACCCCTACAACAAATTACTTATTTCGGGCAGACACAAGGTCTGCCCCTACTTGTACCTTACAACCTTATTTTTCTTTTTCTTTTTCCTCTTCTTTTTTCCCCAACTCTACGCTCCACGCTGTACGCTAGTTTTGCTAACCGCTCTACGCTATTCTTCACTATATACTCGATACTCGATACTATATACTGTTCTTAAAACTCTCCCTGGTGGGCGTTTTCTAAAAATTTACAGATTAATTTAATCGAACTCTCAATATCTTCCTTGTGACACATCTCTACTACTGAATGAACATATCTGGTAGGAATAGAAATAGTACAAGCGGGTACTCCGGATTTACTCCTTTGTATGGCTCCTGCATCAGTTCCTCCTCCTAATAATATATCAGTCTGGTATTTAATTTTATTTTCTTCCGCTATCTTCCTTAAAAAATCAACTAACTTTTTATTAGAAATAGTATGAGAATCCATTAAAGATATAGCTGTTCCTCCTCCTAAATTAGTAACCATTTCTTCTTCCTTAGTTCCCGGAAGGTCTGAAGCAATGGTAACATCAAGGGCAATGCCTAGATCAGGTTCCACAGAAAACGAAGAAACGGTCGCTCCTCTAAGTCCAACTTCCTCCTGCACAGTTGCCACGGCATATATATCTACATAACAACTTTTGATTCTTTTTAGTGCCTCAATCATAACATAAACTCCAACCCTATCATCAAGGGCTTTAGCAGTTATTATTTTGTTATTAAGTTCTTTAAAATCTCTATCTAAAGTAACAAAATCTCCTGGTTTCACTATCTTTGAAACTTCCTCTTTTTTCAGACCTACATCTATAAAAAGATCTTTAATCTTTGTCGCTTTTTTCTTTTCTTCTTCTTCTAAAATATGAATAGGTTTGGAACCAATCACTCCTCCAATATCTTTTACTCCATGAACTACTACTCTTTGGGCAATTAAAGTCCTGGGGTCAAATCCACCCACTGGAGCAAATCTCAAAAAACCATCTTTATCAATAAAACTTATCATAAAACCAATTTCGTCCATATGTGCAGCGAGCATTACTTTTTTAGGAAGAGAATTGCTCATTGCCTTTTTAGTTTTTTTAATCCCAATGATATTCCCTAATTTATCTATCTTCACCTCATCAGTTACTTTCCCCAGTTCTTCCTTAATAACTTTCTGAATCCTTTCCTCATAACCAGAAATTCCTGGTGTCTCACACAGTTTTTTTAATAATTCCATCCTGTTCTCCTTTCTTTATTTACTAAATAGGTAAAATTTAGTGCCTGGCACCTTTTTTTACATTCCATAAAATATTCTCTGCTGCTCCTACTCCTGCCCCCATTTTAAAATTATAATTAAAGTCGGATAAAGTCTTTTCAATAATGCTCAGGGTCATTATCACTTCATTTTCAGTTATGTTTCCCATATGTCCTAAACGAAATACTTTGCCGGCCAATACTCCTTTTCCCTCTGATACTAAGACACCGTTCTGATATAATTTTTCTCTAAAAGGTAAATCTTCAATTCCAGAAGGATATACTACTGTTGATACAGTATTGGCTCTAATTTCCTGGGAAGGAAGTATACTAAATCCCAATTCTTCCAATCCTGTTTGAAAGGCTAAAGCAAACTTCTGATGTCTTCTAAATCTTTCTTCCAAACCTTCTTCTAATATTATTTTCAGACCTTGATGCAGGGCATTGACCATATTTACGGCATGAGTAGCAAAATATCTTTCTCCCGGTTCACGCATAATAGGTAACCAGCGATTAATATCCATATAATAAGCAAAAATTTTTCCTAAACTATTCCTCCTCTCTAAAGCCCTTTGGCTAAATAATAAATTAGCTAATCCTGGAGGAACGCCAATTGCTTTCTGGTTACCGGCAAAAAGAATATCAATTCCCCAATCATCCATCCGTTCCTCAATGCCTCCCATAGCGCAAACTCCATCTACAATAAACAGTGTTTCAGAATATTTTTTTAAAATTTCTCCTACTTCAATTACCGGAGCACAAACACCGGTAGAAGTATCCACATGAGTTAAAGTTAACGCAGAAAATTTTTTCTCTTTTAGTTTCTGGGTAATTTTTTCTACTTCAACAATCTTACCCCACTGGGAAGCTAAAACTTCTACTTCAAAATCATAAGCTCGGGCGATTTCTACAAACCGATCTCCAAAAAAACCATGTGAGATTACTAATAAACGATCACCCTTTTTCAAAGCATTAACCAAGGCGGTCTCCATGGCTAAAGTCCCAGTGCCAGGAATAATAAAAGGTTGACCTTGTTCGGTCATAACTATAGTTTTTAAATCTTGAAGAGTTTCTTTTAAAGTCTTTACCAATTCAGGGTCTAAGTGCGAAACAGTTTCTTTACTTAAAGCATCTAATATAGACTGCTCAACTGGAGTAGGTCCGGGAATCATCATTAATTTCTTTTTCAAAATTATTTCTTCCTTTCTTTTTATTTTTTTATAAATTTTATAAAAATTATAAATTCTCATCCCTTTTCTCTTTTTAATTTTATCTTACCGATTTTAAAAATCAAACACCTCCCTCATTAAGAGATATTAGGCCATCTCTAAAGATGGGAACAATATTAAAAATATCTAACTGAGCACAAAACTCCAAATCTTTTCTTAAACCAATACTTTCCAAATAACGACCATGCTGAGATTTTCGCAACATCTCTAAAATATTATTTCCAAACTTTTTATAAAGTACTTGAGCAGTTAAATTAGCATCTGCTTCCTGGCAGGTACCGGTAGTAGTAGTAGAGTAAATATCTCTTAAAGAATTAATCAACCTTCCGGCACAAACTGTATCTTCTAAAGAAAAGTGACCTTCTTTTCCTGCGCAAGCCAATAAAATATCTCCTTGAAATTTAGAACAATAATTAAAAGTTGCCTGTAAATTTAAAAAACTGGCTATAATTATCCTAAAAGCACCCCTAACTATTTCCAAGGTCTTTACCCCATTGGTGGTGGAAAAAATAATTATTTTATCTTCCACTATTTCTTTCTGGTATTCTCGCGGTGAATTACCTAAATCAAAACCTTTTATCTTTCTTCCTTCTCTTTCTCCTCCTAATAAAACTTCTTCTTTTTTAAACTGCTGAGTCTTTTCTTTAGCCTGCTCAGGAGACAAAATCGGAACTATACCACGACATCCATAAGCTAAAGCAGTTACTATGGTGCTGGATGCCCTTAAAACATCTATAACTACGATTAATTTACCTGATAATCTTCTATTCTTTATCTCTTCTGGAGTAAAGACGACTTCTAAATTATTCATCTGGTTAGGTATAAATCCTCCTAAATTAAGCTCCAAATTTATTTAATTTTAAGGCATTAGCCATCATTAAAGGAAGGGCATCTACTGCGGCAAATCTTCCCAACTCTCCCTGGGCACAAGCCCTTTCATTGAATCTATCCACATCATCAATTCTAATATAGGGAGAAAATAAGATAAACGGATTCGGATGCCAACTATGTCCCTTCATTATAGCGGGGGTAGAATGATCTCCGGTAACTACCAGAACATCTGGTTTTAATTTTAGCACTTCCGGAATAAATTTATCCACTTCTTCAATTATTTTAACCTTTCCTTCAAAATTACCATCCTCTCCGTAACTATCCGTCTTTTTTATATGAAGGTAAAAGAAATCATATTTTTCAAAATTTTCTCTCAAGGTTTCAAACTCTTCTTTTATTGATTCTCCGGTCTTTAATATTTCCATACCCACCAATTTAGCTAATCCCTTATACATAGGATAAGTAGCTATAGCGGCCGGGGTTAGCTTAAATAATTCATTCATAGTGGGTAAATCGGGATGCTTGGCAAATCCTCTCAATAAAACGGTATTGGCGGGGTAATGTTCTTTTAATACTTCAGTAGCTATCTTAATAAACTCATTTACTACTTCAGCAGTCTTTTTTGCACTGGCCTTTAAAGGTTGGGCAAATTTCATTTTTTCTCCAACTATCTGAGGGTCAGCATCAGAAAGGTCTTCTTCTAAATTTTTTCCTCGAAATACCACTACAAATCGGTGTTCCTTACCTGGGGCAATTATTACCTTAACTTCCCCTATCTGTTTAATCTTATCTTGCATAATTTCACAAATTTTTTCATTTATAGCCGTAGAAATTCTACCTGCTCTACGGTTTACTATTATCCCCTTCTCGCTTAAGGTCGCAAAATTACCTCTACAGGCTAAATCGTAAGGAGTGAGTTCCATTCCCACTCCCAGAGCTTCTAAAACCCCTCTTCCTATCTGATACTTAATAGGGTCGTAGCCAAATAGAGAAAGATGAGCTGGACCACTCCCTGGGGTGATACCACAAGATATGGGATCGGTTAAACCACAAGAAGATTTAGAAGCTAATCTATCTAAATTAGGGATTAAAGCCGTCTGCAGCGCTGTCTTATTATTCTTGTAGGGAAGATCGCCAATCCCATCAGCAACTAAAAGAACAATCTTTGATTCATTTTGAATAGCTAATGATTTTATAATTTCTTCGTTTACCATAATCTTTATCTCTCCTTAATTTTTATTTTTCTGGCTAACTTCTATCAATCTTTCCTTTAATGAAGTGTTTCGATGAAAGGTTTTATTATTTTTAATAGCAATCCATAAAGCTTTTTTAGTACCAATTAATATTACCATCTCTTTCGCTCGGGTAATTCCAGTATATAATAAATTCCTTTGCAGAAGCAAATAGTGCTGGGTCATTACCGGAATAACCACTATTCGATATTCGCTGCCTTGACTTTTATGGACCGTAATAGCATAGGCCAACACTAATTCATTTAATTCAGAAAATTCGTAACCAACCTTTCTCCCATAAAAATTTACTTCTAAAATATGCTCCTCCTCCTCTATATTTTCAATCCTACCTATGTCTCCATTAAAAACCTCTTTATCGTAATTATTTTTAATTTGCATCACTTTATCATTTACTCTAAAAGAATGGTTTCCATATTTAATCTCTTTCCCCTTAAGATTTAAGGCCTCCCTTAGGCAATAATTTAAATTATCTGCCCCTACTTCCCCTTTATACATAGGAGAGAGAACTTGAATATCATCTACCGGATCTATTTTATATTTGGCGGGAAGACGAACAGTACAAAGGTTGATTATCTTTTGAACAGCAAGCTGAGGGTCCTCTTCTTCTATAAAATAAAAATCTCTTTCTCTTTCTCCTTTAATAACCGGATATTTTCCCTCATTAACTCGGTGAGCATTTACAATAATTAGGCTTCTCCGATCTTGTCTAAATATTTTAGTTAATCTCACCACTGGAATAGTTTCAGAATCGATAATATCTTTTAAAAGATTGCCTGGTCCTACCGAAGGTAGCTGATCTACATCACCAATCAAAATTAATATGCTACCGGAAAGAACTGCTTTTAAAAGATTATTCATTAATAAAATATCTATCATAGAGACTTCATCCAAAATTATTACCTCGGCCTGAATAGGGTTTTCTGAATTTTTGGTAAAGATTCCCCTCTTAGGACTATATTCTAATAATCTATGAATAGTCTTTGCTTTCCGACCGGTAGTTTCAGTCAATTTTTTTGCCGCTCTACCGGTAGGTGCGGCTAAAATTATTTTTAATTTTAATTCCTCAAAAAGTTCAATAAGTCCTAAAACAGTAGTAGTTTTTCCCGTTCCAGGACCACCAGTTAACACCAATACCCGATTTAAGAGGACTTTTTCAATCGCCTCTTTTTGCTCTTCTGCAAAAGAAATATCATATTTTTTTTCTAAATATTTTATTTTTTTTGGTACATCTAAATTAATCAGTTGTTGAGGAAATTTAACTAATTCAATTAATTTCTTACTTACTCCTAATTCTGCAAAATAATAAAAGGGCAACCATACCCTATCTTCTTGTAAAATAATCTCCTGGTTATTTTTTAAAACATCTAAGTTTTTTTCAACTAATAATTTCTCAACTTCTAATAATTCACTACTCTGATCAATTATTTCATTAATAATCCCATAACAATGACCTTGATTGGTCAATTCATTTAAAAGGTATTTAATCCCAGCCTTTATTCTCGCCGGAGAAGCAGGTTCGATGCCTAAATTCTGAGCGATACGATCAGCAATTTTAAATCCGATGCCGAAAACATCATCAACTAATTGGTACGGATTTTCTTTTAGTTTTTCAATGGCAGTATTCCCATAAGTCTTATAAATTTTAACTGCGTATCCAGTGGTAATTTGGTAGGATTGTAAAAATATCATCACTCTTTTAATTTCTTTTTGTTGTTCCCAGGATTTGCTGATCACTTTTATTCGTTTTTCGGCAATGCCTTCTACTTCAGTTAGTCTTTGAATATCGTTCTCCAGAACCTCTAAAGTTTTATCACCAAAATACTTTACTATCCTATCTGCAGTTGCAGGGCCAACTCCCTTAATTAACCCGGAGCTTAAATATCTTTTTAAACCAAATAAAGAAGTAGGTAAAATTAATTGATAATCTTTAAAATTAAATTGCCAACCATACTTGGAATTATTGACCCATTCTCCCTTTAACTCATAATCCTCGCCAATGTTTACCGAGGCCATATTTCCAACGATGGTAGTTAATTTATCTTCCTTCCCCGTTTTCACGAGGACAGACTTTTCCAAGCTTATCTTCGCTATGATATAACCATTTTCATTGTTTCTATATACAATTTTTTCTATAATTCCTTTTAAATTTTCCATGGTTCACCTTCGGAGAAATTTGCCAATTCAACAATTTGCCAATTCACCAATCTACCAATCGACCAATTAAGTAGGGGGCGGATTTATCCGCCCTGAGTTTTGCGGGCTCGATTCATCGAGCCCCTACAACTACGCTAAACGCTCTACGCTCTATCCTAATGTACGAGATACGATTCACGAGATACGTACCTAATCTTATACTATTTTCACATATACATTTCTTGGTCGAGGACCATCAAACTCACAAAAACAAATTCCCTGCCAGGTTCCCAGGAGGAGATTATTATTTTCCACCGGTATATTTACCGAAGAACCAATGATACTCGCTTTGATATGCGCAGCAGAATTCCCTTCTAAATGATGGTAATGATCATTTAAAGGGATCACTTTATTTAATTCCATAATTATATCATGTTTAACACTGGGATCAGCATTTTCATTTATAGTAACTCCGGCAGTAGTATGAGGGATAAAAACGCAACATAATCCTTCCGATATTCCACTCTCTCTAACTACCTTCTGAATCTGAGCGGTAATATCTATCATCTGGGTTTGGGTATTAGTCTGGACGGCTATTTCTTTTAGCATAACAACCTCCTCTTTTAGTTAGTTAGTTAGTTATTCAATATTAATTCACCAAGGGAAAATATAAATATAAGATTAATCTTGAGTTTCGCTAATAATTTTTTTGCTCTTTTCTAGATCTCTATTGGATACTAGAATGATTACTTCTCCCAAACCATCTATCGTAAAAGGATAAACTGAATGGGTTATATCTGATTGCAAAATACATTCAATGCCATAACTGCCTAATAAACTCTTAATAGTAAGAGCTTCGTCTTCGCGAGGAACCCGAACGAGTTCAACTATTTTTAAATCTTTGTCTTTATTTTCTGTATTTTCAGGCAAAATATCTCCTCCAATTAGTCAATCCACCAATTACCCTATTCCTCGATTGACCGATTAAATTAATCGTTTGCGAATATTTGTAGAGGTCGGATTTACCGACCCGGGCTTTTCGGTAATTTATCTGACGGGTTCGATGAATCGAACCCTCCTCTTGGAAGGGCGTATGCAATACGCCCCTACTTCTCTCTGTACACTTGTAACTCGCAACCCGTAACTTATTACTGTATCTTACTATATGGTTGTAACCCAAAAAGCCAAAAATATTTTTAATAGATTATATATCTGATGCGTTTTGGAAGGGCGTATTGCAATACGCCCCTACTTCTTCTTTACTTCTGATTACTAATTCCTGCAACTTTTATCTTTCACTATATACTACATACTATATACTCGATACTATCTTAATCCTAATTTGTCATAAGCAACTTTTTTAGCTTCTTCATATATCTCTTTAAGAGGGACTTGATACTGCTGGGCTATCTTCTGACAATCCTGGTATTCGGGGGCAATAGTTTTAATATCTTCTTTAAAAACACCGACTTTAACCTTAATTTTACCATACTTGGTCTCAGCTATAAAATTCGCTTGAGTCAATTTCAACCTTTTTACTTCTTTTATTCTTACTCCCAAAGTAGTAGATTCGGAAAATAATACTTCCAGTATTTCTTTAAGATTTTGTTCGTAAACTATAATACTCAACATCTGGGCGGGTCGATTCTTTTTCATCTGGATAGGGGTTAAAAATACATCTAATGCCCCTTGAGAAAATAATTCATCCATAATATAATTATAGAATTCTGGGTTCATATCATCAATATTAGTTTCTATTAATAGAGCTTCATCGTGAACATAACCATCCATTAAGTCCCTATCCCTTAATATTTTCTCACCTATGCTCACTCTCAAAAGATTAGGAATAGAAAATTCTCTTTCTCCTGCTCCATATCCTATCTTTTCTATTTTCATTAAAGGTCTTTCCCCAAAGTCCTTAGTTAAAGTACTAATAATTGCGGCACCAGTGGGAGTAACCATTTCACTTTCCATTCCTCCGCTATAAGTAGGTATATTCTTTAATAATTCCAAAGTAGCTGGAGCGGGGAGCGGTAAAATTCCATGAGCACATTGGTCCAAACCTTGGCCTAAAGGTAGAGGAGAAGAATAAATTTCTTTTATTTCTAAAGCTTTTATTCCTATAACTGCAGAAGATATATCCATAATGCTATCTAAACCTCCTATTTCATGGAAGTGAATTTTTTCTATATCTTCCTGGTGTATTTTTGACTCAGCTTCCGCTATTTTAAAAAATATTTTTTTTACTTCGTTTTTAATTTCTTCATCTAATTTACTCTCTTCCAGAATATTTAGAATATCTTTAAATCTTCTCTCCACCCCTTTTTCCTGAATTTTTACTTTAAACTGACTGGCAGAAATTCCTTTTTTTAATACTTTATTTACTTCTAACTGATAACCGGAAAGGTTTAATTTATTTAATTCTTTTTCCAGGATTTCAATTTTCAAACCGGCATCCAGTAAAGCACCAACGAACATATCTCCACTAATTCCAGAAAAACAATCAAAATAGGCAATTCTCATTCCTTCACCTCATTTAACTGATTAATTAAACTGGCCATATAGCCTGCTCCAAACCCATTATCAATATTTACTACTGCTAATCCGGGGGCACAACTATTCAGCATAGTTAATAAAGGAGCTAACCCTTTAAAGCTTGCCCCATAACCTATACTGGTAGGAACCGCAATGATAGGCTTATCTACTAACCCACCTATTACGCTGGGTAAGGCCCCTTCCATTCCTGCCACCACAATCAGTACATTAGCAGCTAACAATTTTTTTGAGTTATCTAAAAGTCTATGCAGGCCGGCTACTCCTACATCATAAAGACGTTCTACTTTATTGCCCATCAACTCAGCAATAACTGCGGCCTCTTCAGCTACTGGAATATCAGCAGTACCGCCACTAACCACTAAAATATATTTTGAGCTGACCTTCTTCTCTTCCTCTTTAACTGCCACAATTTTGGCTTCTTTAAAATAGGTTACCTCTGGAATAATTTCTTTAATGGTTTGATATATTTCAGAAGTAGCCCGAGTAGCAATGATTTTTCCTTTAATCTCTTTTATTCTTTTGGTTATTTTGCTTATCTGCTCTAAAGTCTTACCTGGGCAGAAAATAACTTCCGGGAAGCCTTTCCTTAAATGCCTCTGACTATCTATTTTAGCAAAACCCATTTCCTCATAAGGAAAATGTTTGAGTCTTTCTAAGGCCTCTTTTAGATCTATTTGACTGGATTTAAATTGCTGTAATATATTTTCAATTTCTTCTCTTTTCACTATTTAATCCTCACTTTTCTCACCGATACTTTCCTCCATACTCCCGCTTCGGTATCCTTGTAAATCAAGGGTAATATAGATAAATCCCCATTTTTTTAATTTAGTAATTATCTTTTTCCTTAAATCTTCTTCCCTTAATAAAAGAAGATCTTTTGGTCTTACTTCGATTCGAGCTAGGTTATGATGACATCTTACTCTTACCTGTTCAATCCCTAAATGATGAATAAATTCCTCCGCCTGTCCTATCCTTCCCAATTTTTCTAAAGTTATCTTATCTCCATAGGGAATCCTGGTAGCTAAACAGGAATTAGAAGGTTTATTCCAGGTGGGTAAATCCATTTCTTTAGAAAGAAGGCGAATATCATCTTTAGTAAGAAGTACTTCTTGTAAAGGACTTCTTATTTTAAGTTCCTTAATAGCCTTCCTTCCGGGACGATAATCACCAAGGTCATCATAGTTAGAACCATCTACTACAAAATTCAAATTATGTTCTTTAGCTATTTCCTTTATTTGGCTGAATAGTTCTTTTTTGCAAAGATAACATCTCTCTGGTGGATTTTTTACAAATTCTTTTCTAGATAATATGTTAGTTTTAATAATCAGATGTTTTACTCCAATTTTTTGTGCCATCTTCTGAGCAACAATCATTTCACTAAGGGGATGAATTTCTGACCTCATTGTAACCGCCAGCACCTTATCTCCCAATTCTTCCTCGGCAATTTTTAATAAAAAAGTACTATCCACTCCTCCCGAATAAGCCACTAAAACACTCTTCATTTCAGATAATATTTTACCTAAATTTTTTAATTTTTCTTCTCTCAAAATTCAATTCCTTTTCTTGCTTCCACTCCTTTTTGATAAGGGTGTTTAACCTCTCTCATTTCAGTAACCAGATCAGCAATTTCAATTATCTCTTGAGGTGCTTTTCTTCCAGTGATAACTACTTCTACCTTCTCAGGCTTTTCCTTTATTTTTTTAATAACTTCTTTTAAATCCAATAATTCGTAATATAAGGCCAGATTAAGTTCATCGAAGATGACCAGATCATAATTACCACTTTGTAGCCCTTCTACACCAAAAGAAAAAGCCTTTTCGGCTTCCTCATAATCTATTTTTTTTGCTTTTCCTTTATAGATGAATTCTTTAGTGCCAAAGGTTTCTAAAGTAATGTGGGGTATTAATTTAAGAGAATGAAGCTCTCCATAGTCCCATTTTTTCATAAATTGGATTATTAAAACCTTCATTCCACTGCCTGCCGCCCTTAGAGCTAGACCCAAAGCTGCAGTGGTTTTTCCTTTCCCATCACCGGTATAGACTTGTATCAATCCTACCATCAACAAAATACCTCCGTTACTGTCCAAGCTTGCACCTTTTAAATTATTATACCAAAATAATTAACAAAAAACACCTTATTTTAATCATTTATATAATGCTTATCTAATTATATGGTTATTTCCCAAAAAGCTAAAAATATTTTCAATAGATTATATATCTGATGCGTTGCAGATAATTTTATAGTAAATTATGATTTTTTGGTTATAATTATGTTGTAGGGGTTCGATTTATCGAACCCGTAAATAAGCGGGTCGGATAAATCCGACCCCTACATTACCATTCCCCGATCAGGTCGAGGACAGGTTTGTTTACTTTTTGGGTCACAACCATTATATTGTAATTTTTCTTGGAATAAGTTATAATTTTTATGGTCAAAATTAAATATTTAAAGATAAGCAGGTTAAGGGAAGAGTGGTGAAAATCCACCGCAGACCCGCTACTGTAAAGGGTTACGAAAGCTGTACTAAGCCACTGTTAAACACTTTTTATAGAGTGATAGATGGGAAGGCACAGCAATTAGGCTGACCCCTTAAGCCAGGAGACCTGCCTGCTTAGACGAATTAATCACTTCTTCGTGGAAAAGGGGGTGTTATTTTCATTTATAAAATATTGAAAAATTATAAAACACAAAAAAGTTTCTAATTATTCTAACTAACTAATATAATTAAAAAGGAGATTAACCATGAGAATTTTTAAAAAATCAATTTTAGTTTTTGCTTTACTTTTTGTATTAAGCTTTTCCCCACTATTTAGTTTAGCTGATAGTGTTAACTATCCACTATCTATAATCGATAATACCGGAACTATAGTAAATATTCTCCAGGAACCTCAGCGGATTATTTCCACTTCCCCCGAAAACACTGAAATATTATTTGCCCTGGGGCTTAAGGATAAAATTGTAGGAATTACTAACTATTGTAATTTTCCGGAAGAAACTAAAAATATAGAAAAAATCGGAGAAATGTCCCCCTTAAATCTAGAAAAAATCGTATCCTTAAAACCAGACTTCATCCTTGCTTATGCCGGGTTTCAACTACAAGAAATCCCCCGCCTCCGAAAATTAGGTTTTAATGTATTAGTTATTGAACCTTTAACCATCAAGGAAACTCTCAAAAGTATAAAAATGGTGGCTACTGTTTGTGGAATACCTGAAAAAGGCAATATTTTGCTGGAAGATTTATCACAAAGAGTGGATAAAATTAAAACTGAAGTTTCCAAACTTGCTATTTCTAACCGTCCCAAGGTATTTATCGGAGGAACTTATGAAACTATCTACACTCCGGGAGAAGGAACTTTATTTAATGAATTAATTACTTTGTCTGGGGGGGAAAATATCGCTGCCAGCCTACCTGGTTGGGTAAAAATAAGCCCAGAATTTGTAGCGGAAGCAGAGCCAGAAATAATTATAATTCCTATTGGAGCGATGAACCCCGGAGAAGAATCAAAGGTTAAAGAAAATATATCTAATCGGCCGGGTTGGTCTAATATTCCGGCAATCAAAACACAAAGTATCTTTATAGTAAATGAAGATCTCTTTTACCGTGCGGGACCTCGATTAGTAGATGGGCTTGAATTGTTATATGAAATTTTCCATAAATAAATCACCAAAAGAAATTGCCGGTTACACCAACTGGCAAAAAAAATTAATCTTGATGATTCTGGGAGGAAGTTTAGGAATCCTGGGAGTAAGTCTTATTTGTCTTAACTTTGGGGTGGTCTCCATCCACCCCAAAGAAATTTTTTCCCTTATATGGAATAGTTCATTAGATAAAACTAATAGTTTAATTGTCTGGCAATTACGAGCTCCTCGAATCATAATGGCTACTCTTACTGGAATAGCTTTAGCCACAGTAGGAGGAGCTTTCCAGGGAATCTTAAGAAACCCTTTAGCTGATCCTTATATTTTAGGAGTATCTGCTGGGGCTGCCCTGGGAGCTTGTATTGGTATTGCTTTGCAATATGCTACTGGGTACTATTTAGCTTCTTATCTTCCCTTATTTGCTTTTTTGGGAGCTATGCTTTCTCTTTATCTGGTATACTTATCTTCCAAAATCAGCTATTCTGTAAATTCAACCGGTTTACTTCTGGCTGGTGTGGCTATTAACTTTCTCTTCTCTGCATTAATAACTGTACTTTTAGCTCTTTCTAAAAGAGAATTACATTCTATGATCTTCTGGCTGATGGGTGATTTATCCACTGCCGACTGGAAAAAAATAAGCCTAATTACTCTACCGGTAATAATCGGCTGTTTATTATTATTCTTTTCTTCTTTAGACTTAAATGCCTTATCTTTGGGAGAAGAAGAAGCCCTGCATTTAGGAGTTAATACTGGTAAATTAAGAATGCGTATCTTTTTTATTGGCTCGATAATTATAGCTACGGTAGTCTCTTTTACTGGCCTCATAGGATTTGTGGGGCTTATCATACCTCATATTGCCCGACTTTTAATCGGTCCAGACCATCGAGTTATGCTTCCTGCTTCAGCACTTTTAGGGGCAATTTTCCTTATTCTATGTGATACTTTGGCTCGAATGGTAATCTCCCCTTCGGAAATACCTATTGGAGCAATAACTGCTCTGGTGGGTGCTCCTATGTTTATTTATCTTCTAAGGAGGAAATAATAGCTAAAATGTCTTTCCATAGCCCTATTTTAACTATAAAAGGAGTTAGCTTTTCTTATAATCATCATCGAGAAATCTTATCAGATATAAATTTTTCTTTATCCAGGGGAGAGTTATTAGGAATTATCGGACCAAATGGTAGTGGAAAAACTACCCTTTTAAAAGTTATTTCAGGAATCTTAAAACCAAGTAAGGGAAGTATATTGCTCCTGAATCAAGACCTAAATAATTTTTCTATAGAAAAAATCGCCAAATTTATCTCAGTAGTTCCTCAAGATACCTGGGTTGCTTTTAATTTCAAAGCCAAAGAAGTAGTATTTATGGGAAGGTTGCCTTATATCTCTCGATTAAAAGGAGAGACCCTGGAAGATTATCGAATATCTCGAGAAGCAATGAAAAAAACCCATTCTTTATCTCTTTCTGAAAACAATATTCAGGAAATAAGCGGAGGCGAAAGACAAAGAATTTTTATGGCCAAAGCCTTAGCCCAAACTCCTCAACTTTTACTTTTAGATGAATTTACTTCCCACTTAGATTTAAAATATAAATATGAAATGTTAAATCTTTTAAAAAAAGCTCTTCAAGAAGAGGGATTAACTATTATTTCCATTTTTCATGACTTAAATTTAGCCAGCATAGCTTCTGACCGTCTTATACTTTTAAATGAAGGAAGAATAGAACAAATAGGAACACCTCAAGAAGTACTTAATTCAGAAAATTTGCAAAAGGTATATGGAGTAAAACCAATATTAATAAACCACCCTGACCTTAATGTTCCCCAAGTAATAATGTAATCTTTTTACAATAATAGAATTGCCAAACCACTTAAAAACATTAACATTGAAACTGTATAAGACAACCGAATAGCTTTTAAAATATCTTTTGGACTTTTCTTTTTTAGTTTCTCCCCTAAAATTGGTCGATATTCCCTTTCTCCCTGGTAAAAGTTAACTCCTCCTAATTGAATACCTAAAGCACCGGCAAAACCTGCCTCCGGTATTCCGGCATTAGGACTGGGTGATTTCTTTCCATCTCGAAAAATTATTCGTAATGCCATCACACCTCTTTGTCTAACTATTAAACTTGCCACCGGAATCAAAAGAACACTAATACGAGCAGGAAGATAATTAACCAGGTCATCCACCTTGGCGGAAAACCAACCAAAGTGAAGATACTTCTCATTTTTATATCCTACCATAGAATCCAGAGTATTAACTGCTTTATAAGCCATAGCCAGAGGAGCTCCACCTAAAACAGTATAAAAGAGAGGAGAAATAATTCCATCTACTGTGCTTTCCGCTATTGTTTCTATAGCAGCTCGCACAATCTCTTCTTCATCTAAATCCTTGGTATCTCTTCCTACTATCCGAGACACCCTCTCTCGAGCTAATTCTAAATTATCTCCCTTTAAAGCTCGATAGACTGAGAATGCCTCTTCTCCTAAATTTTTAGTAGAAAGAGTAGTAAAAATAAAAAAAGAAGAAAAGGCAAACTTTAGCCCCGGACTTATAATTCCAGCTATATAGATGAGAAAATAAATAACAAAATAACTTAAACCAACAGTTATAGCAGTCAGGATAATTCCCTTAATCTTTTCTGTTTGTTGGTTTTGATTGTCTTTTCGTAATACTCTTTCTAAATATTTAATAACCTTCCCAATTATTCGCACAGGATGGGGAAGCCAATCCGGGTCACCAATAATTAGATCTAAAAAATAGGCAGTAATAATTTCTTTCATTGTTTATCTTTTCTCTGTTCCCAAAATATGATAAATCTTATCCATATCTAAATTATCCCTAATCAAGCAAGCTAATCTATCATACTCTCTATCTTTTTGTTCTTGATAAGATATTCTATCTTGATTAACACCATTGGAAATCATTAATCCTTTTTTACTTTTTAAAAAATTTATAAAAGATCTCCGAAAACTACTATTATCAAATATTCCATGAATATAAGTTCCCCAAACCATTCCTTTTTTACTAACTACTCCATCATTAATATCAGTTTGAATAGAACCTCTTTGGGTAATTTTAAATAATGGCTTCTCATCCCCCGATAAAATAGTTTCTCCTGTGTGTATCTCATAACCTACTAATTCGTCTTGAATATTGAAAAAGGGGTTAGGCAAAAGGTGGGCTCTTACCTGAAACGTAATTTTTTTAGATTTGAGAGTAGTTACTCCATTAATCAAACCCAATCCTCCAATCTTCTCTCGGGATGACTCAGTGTGTTCAGGATCATAAAGCTCTCTACCTAACATCTGCCAACCCCCACAAATCCCTACAATTACTGTGCCTTTCTTTAATCTATTTGAAATTTCTTTCTGATAACCTGATTTTTTTAAATAATAAAGGTCATCGAGAGTATTTTTACTCCCTGGTATAATTAATAAATCAGGAGCACTTGATCTCTCCCCTATTTTTACATAGCGCAGAGATATACCTTCCTCCCTCTCCAGAGGATCAAAATCAGTAAAATTAGAGATATGAGGAAGATATAGAACTTCAATATTAATCTTGCCCAGTTCTGGCTGTGTATAGTATCTATTTTTTTCTGAATTCACTGAATCCTCTTCTTCTATCTGAATATCCCTAAAATAGGGGATTATGCCTAATACCGGTTTCTTGGTCTTTCTCTCTAAATAATTTAACCCTGGTTGTAATATCTCTTTATCCCCTCGAAATTTATTAATTATAATACCTCTTATCCTGTTCCTTTCTTTTATGGTTAGAAGTTCCAAAGTCCCCACAACCCAGGCAAAGGCACCGCCTTTATCAATATCAGCAACCAAAAGAACGGGACAATCTGCAATTTGAGCCATCCTCATATTAACGATATCATCTTCTTTCAAATTTATCTCTGCTGGACTACCTGCTCCCTCTATAACAATCAATTCGTAATGGTGAGCCAATTTTAAGAAAGAGTCCTTTACAACTGAAATAAGCTTTGACTTGTAATTTCTATATTCTTGAGCCTGCATATTACCTATAGGCTTTCCACATACAATTATCTGAGACCCTACTTCGCTGGTGGGTTTCATTAAAATAGGATTCATGTCTACAGTTGCCTCTATTCCACAAGCTTCCGCCTGCACCACTTGAGCCCTCCCCATCTCTTTACCATCTTTAGTAATAAAAGAATTAAGAGCCATATTTTGAGCCTTAAAAGGGGCAACCCTAAAACCATCTTGATAAAATATTCTACATAAAGCAGTAACTATTATACTCTTACCTACCGAAGAACCAGTCCCTTGTATCATAATTGCCTTAACCATCATATTTTCCTCTCATTGTAGTCAATATTCTAATCCTTACATTAAGATTATTTTAAGTTGTTCAAGTAACTTTAAATTTTCTTTACGAGTGCGAACCGCTATTCGAATAAACTTTTCTTTCTCTAATCCCCTAAAATTACTGCAATCCCGAATCAATATCCCTTTTTTAGCCAACTGTTCCTTAAGCTTCTCAGAAGAAATATTCCCTAATAATTTTAAAAATACAAAATTAGCTGAAGGTTTATAAGCTTTCAACCCTTTTATATTAGATAATTCCCGATATAAAAATTCCTTTTCCTTAAGTAAAAAAAATCTACTCTTGCTGATAAACTTTTCATCTCTCAACACTTCTCGAACCGCAATTTGGGCCAAATAATTAACTCCCCAGGGTATCTTTTGTACTTCTAATTTCTTAATCAACTCTGAACTGCTTACCCCAAAACCAATACGCAATCCGGGAAGACCAAAAAATTTTGTTAAAGAACGAAGAATAATAAGATGATCATAATTTTTAACCTCTTTAACAAAACTTTCCTCCTCGTGCAAATCGATAAAAGCCTCATCTAAAACCAAAAATATTTTTCTCCTCTGAATCTCTTTAACCAAAGTTAACATTTCTTTCCTGGGAAGAAAAGTACCAGTAGGGTTATTGGGGTTACACAAAAAAACCAAATCTATCCCGACTAATTGAGAAATGATTTCATTTATTGAGATCAAAAATTCTTGTTTTTCTTTTAATTTATAAAAATTAATAGAAACATTGTTATTATTTAAAGCTCTCTCATATTCGCAAAAAGTAGGGATAGGGATTAATACTTTTTTAGCCTTCAAGGTTTGAACAATTAAATAAATTAATTCAGTAGAACCATTACCTAAAATAATATTCTCATAATCTATCTTGAAATAACGTGAAATCTCTTTTTTTGCTTCTTTACACTCTGGGTCCGGGTAACAAGACAGTTGATCAATATTTTTAACGAGAACCTCTTTAATCTTGGGAGAAATACCTAAAGGATTAATATTAGCACTAAAATCAATAATTTCATCTAAAGATATGTCATATCTCTCCATTGCTCTTTCGAAATTACCGCCATGTAAGTAATTAAACAATTCTTCCTCCCCCACCAATTAATTTAGTTTCATAAAAATTTAGCTCTTTATTACATTTATAAATCCTTATGATTTCATTTTTCAAATTTTCAATTTCATAATAATTCGGAGGAAGTAAAACTCCTAACACCACTCCACTATGAGCTGCATTTACTCCTACTGCCCCCATCTTATATGAAGTTGAAATAATCTTTTCTAACTCTTTCTTAAAAAGAATCTTCTGATTACATAAAGCACTTAAAGTTGCTCCCTCTCCGATTAACTTAATATTATTCTCTACTATCCCCTTTTTCACTAATTCTAAAGCTTGAGTAATATCTTTCTGATTTTCCAAACGGAGTTTTATCAAATCTTCTCTTCGATTAAATTCTAAAGTATCAACACAACCACCAGGATCAATTACTAAAACATTTATTAAAGGAGGCTGACCTATTTTTTCTAAAAGTCCCTTCTTTAAATGGTCAAAACAGACAATATCTTCATACATTATTCCATCGGTCGGCTCAATAGTAAGAGCTAATTTTGCTACTTCGTCTGCACTTATCTTCTGGTTTAATAAAATGCTAACACCCAGGATAATACCGATAATATCTGCACTACTACTGCCCATACCTTTTTCTGAGGGAATTTCTGAAAATATCTCTATTTTTAAATTAACATCTTTTTCACTAAGACCAAAATAATTCAAAGTACTGATAAGTGCTTGTCGTGATTTTTCCTGCAAAGAAAAGTTTTGTAAATCTTTATTGCTATCAGCCAATTCAAGATGAATGTAAGAAAAGAGCTCTATAGGACAAGTTACATGAAAATTATTTCCCTTACAAATTCCCTGAACTAATTCCCCACAAGTTCCGGGTACTTTTATGGCTATCTTTTTCATAATTATAATTTTTAAATTAAACCTACTCACTTTCCATTAAAAATAATCCTGTATTTATTTAACCCCTAAAATACAGAGGGTTAAAAGGATAAAAACTTCCACAATTTCATTTATCGCTCCCAATATATCTTCACTTAAGAGTGTGTCAGGGAAGCGTCAGACCGTGTGAAAAGTCACCTTCTAGTTGCATATAACGACCTAACATGATATAATATAACCATATAAAATAATAGAAAAAGAAAGAAGAAGGTGAATATCATGGCCTATATCCAAGGTGAAGACAGAAATCAGAACATCCTCTTTCCCGAAAGTATCGAGGAGTATATCGATAAAGACAATCCGGTACGCATCATCAATGAATACATCAATCAACTGGACTTAGAAGCACTACACTTTAACCGTGCTACTGATCCAAGACGGGGAAGACCGCCCTATCATCCTGCGGACATGCTCAAACTCTACCTCTACGGTTACTTAAATCACATCCGTTCCTCCAGGCGACTGGAGACCGAAACCGGGCGCAACCTGGAGCTCTTCTGGCTACTAAAAAAGTTAAGGCCGGATTTCAAGACCATTGCCGATTTCCGTAGGGATAACAAAAAGGCCCTGGTGAAAGTCTTCCGGGATTTCACCCGTCTATGTAATTCCTGGCAACTATTCGGCAAGGAACTAATCGCCATCGACGGTTCCAAGTTCCGGGCCTGTAATAGCAAGCGCAACAACTACAGCCAGAAAAAGTTAGCCAGACATCTTGCCTACATCAATGAGAAGATCACCGGCTACTTACAGGAACTGGATGAGTGTGACGAACAGGAATCTCTTGACCGAAAGCCTGATGCCCGGGAGGTCCGAGAAAGGATCGCCCAGCTAAAGGAAAGAAAAGAAAAATATCAAACATATCAGAGAAAACTAGAGCAGACCAACCAGAATGAAATCTCCACCACCGACCCGGATGCCCGGCTGATGGCCAACCACAATAACCACGTGGAAGTCAGTTACAATGTCCAGACTACCGTAGATGCCAAACACAAACTGATTGCCGATTTTAAAGTCATCGATAAACCCAATGACTTAGGTCAGTTAGCCCCTATGGCCTTACGAGCCAGAAAGATACTGGGCAATCAACAATTTACCGTGCTTGCCGATAAGGGTTACTACCAGGTTCGGGATTTAGAATACTGTACCCGAAAGGGAATGACCGTCTATGTTACCAAGCAAGTCTATTCCAATAAAACCGGAGATAAGGATTTTTACCCCGATCGCTTTATCTATGATCGGGATAACGATTGCTATTTGTGTCCTGACGGTCATAAGCTTTCTTATTACCGAACCAGAAAGAAACATGATAAGATTCTCGGTGATGATTATCGTAATCCTAAGGCCTGCCAGGGCTGTCCTGTAAAGTCCAGATGCACCAGGGCAAAAAAAGGAAGGACCGTATTCCGGCATAGAAGCCAGGACTTCTTGGACCACATTGATGAGCAAACCCGAGAGAATCTCGCAACCTATAAGCTCAGACAGATGATTGTGGAACATCCCTTCGGTACCATCAAAAGGGCATGGGGTGCCTCCTATTTCCTGACCAGGCGCAAGGTCTCAGTCAGTGCAGAAATTGCATTATCCTTTCTGGCCTATAATCTCAAGCGGGTGATCAATATCCTGGGAACAGAAGAGATCTTGAGAAGATTAAGAGAAAACAAGAAGGCAGTACCGGTATAGTAGACCGGCATTTCCTTTTTTCTTTCCTATTATTTTATCAAAGAGCGAAAAAGAGAAGATGGGTTCAAAGTTTGCCTTATTTTCAAAGAATTGATTATTGTTTCTCACACGGTCTGACGTCCCCTGTCACATGTATTAACTTAAGAAATTCAACATATATTATCGGAGCTAAGGATAAAGTAACAACTATCCACCACTGATTTAAATCTAACCAAACCGTTTTGAAAATAACTTGCAAGGAAGGAATTACCATTACTAGAAATTGCAAGAGACCAGAAATAAAAATAGCCATAATTAAATATAGATTAGTAAATAAACCTATTCTAAAAATAGAAAATTTTTGCGAGCGAGCGTTTAACGATTGTGCTAACTGAGAAAAGCTAAGAGTGGCAAAGGCCATAGTCCTGGCAATCTCCAGAGAATAAAAGGAAATACCAATATAAAAAGCACTTAAAGAAAGTAATCCGATAAAAATACCTTGCGAAAAGATATTAAAACCCATTTTACCGGAAAATATTCCCTTATTCGGATCACGAGGTGGCATTTGCATAATATCTTTTTCCGCAGGATCTAGACCCAGGGCCAGGGCAGGCAAACCATCGGTAACCAAATTCACCCAGAGTATCTGGATAGGAATTAATGGATAAGGCAATCCAATAAAAATAGCACCAGCAATAGTAATTATTTCCCCTAAATTGCAGGAGATTAAATAATGGATAAATTTTTTAATATTTTGATAAATCTTTCTTCCTTCTTCTACAGCTCCTACGATAGAAGCAAAATTATCATCAGTCAGGATCATATCAGAAGCTTCTTTAGTTACATCTGTCCCGGTAATACCCATAGCTATCCCGATATCCGATTCTTTTAAAGCCGGCGCATCGTTTACCCCATCTCCAGTCATCGCTACCACTTGTTTATTCTTCTGTAAAGCGCTAACGATACGACGTTTATGACGTGGAGATACCCGGGCAAAGATAGTAGTATTTCCTACCGCCTCTTCTAATTCAGATGGCGACATTTTTTCTAATTCTTCTCCGGTAATAATCCTATCTCCCGAATGATATATACCCAGTTCAGAAGCGATTGCTTTAGCGGTAAGAGAATAATCTCCGGTAATCATAATCGGATGTATGCCAGCTCTAAGACAGGTTTTTACTGATTCAATAGCCTCCTTACGCGGCGGATCAATCATAGCTATTAATCCTAGAAAGATTAGTTCTTTTTCGGCATCTTTTATTTCTTTAATTTCGTCAAGATTTTCTTTATCCACCAACCTATAAGCTATCGCTAAAACTCGTAAGGCTTCCACTGCCAATTCTCTATTCTGAGCTAAAACCTTATTTTTTATGGATTCTCCCATCTCTTCTTTCGTACCATTTTTCTGATAATAAGTGCAAAAACTTATCACCTGATCAGGAGCTCCTTTGACAAAAATAATCTGACTTCCATCGGGTGTCTGATGAAGAGTAGACATCTGTTTACGATCTGAATCAAAAGGAAATTCTTTCACTCGAGGATAATCCTGTTCCAGTTTTTTCTTATCATAACCAGCTTTAGCGGCGGTTACTACCAGAGCACCTTCAGTAGGATCACCAATAATTTCCCATTGATTATTTTCATTATTCTTTTGCAGTTCGGCATTATTGCAAAGGACTGCTCCTCTTAACAATAAGGATAAATCTGGATCTGTTTGGGGTTGAATCTCTTGCTCGGATTGATAAAATTTCCCCACCGGCCGATAACCTTCTCCTTCTACTTCAATATTTTTCTCTGGAAGAACTAATTTTCTTACGGTCATCTGGTTCTGAGTTAAAGTTCCGGTTTTATCCGAGCAAATAACTGTCGTAGCACCTAAAGTTTCTACTGCTGGCAAACGCCGGACAATAACATTCTTTTTTATCATTCTCTGTACTCCGAGAGCTAAAACAACCGTTACCACTGCTGGTAAACCTTCCGGAACCGCGGCTACAGCCAGAGAAATTCCGATCAGAAACATCTCAAAAAACTTAATCCCACGTAAAGACCCTATTAGTACCACCAATCCCACCACCACTAAGATAATCAAACCCAGTTTCTTACCAACCTGGTTTAATTTCTTCTGTAAGGGAGTATCCTCTTGTTTCTGTTCTTCTAACATCCCCGCAATCTGACCCATCTCTGTTTTCATCCCCGTAGCCACTACAATCCCTCTACCTCTTCCGGAGATAACTGCAGTCCCCATAAAAGCCATATTGTCCTGATCTCCGGTATCCTGATCTCCGGTAGAAATATTATCTTTATCTATTATTTCAGCTGTCTTTTCTACCGGCAACGACTCACCGGTTAGGACAGCCTCCTGTATTTTAAGACTAGTAACCATAGAGAGACGAAGGTCAGCGGGTATATGGTCACCGGATTCTAAAAGGACAATATCACCTGGTACCAATTGAGTGGCTTCGATCCTGGCCTGTTTTCCATCTCTTATTACCAAAGCATTGGGTGTGGTCATTTTCTTTAAGGCAGCCAGTGACTTCTCTGCTTTATACTCCTGGACTACTCCTAAAGTAGCATTTAAAATTAAGATTATAGCAATAACCATAGCATCACTTACTTCCCCTAAAATAAATGATACCAGGGCAGAAATCAGTAAAATAAGAACCAGAACATCTTTAAACTGCCCCAAAAACATATCCCAGGGAGTGCGGCCTTTCTTTTCCTCCAGTTGATTGGGTCCCACCTCATCCAATCGTTTTTTCACTTCCGGAGAGGATAATCCTATTTTTAGATCAGTTTTACTGTACTGAACCACCTCGTCAATAGATTGCTGATAACATTTTTTCATTTAGTTTGTCCTCTCATTATTAATTATTCTCTCTTTTTCCAAAAAACATTTCCTTCCGAAAAAAACATCTCTAATTCACCTTTTTCACCAAGAAAAGAAAGATATGATTTTATGGTGCTAGAAACAAGTACATATTGATTAGCATTCAAATTTATTTCATATTTTTTACACACCCGAGAAAGTATTTGGTTAAATGCTACCGCTCTCTCACAAAATGATAAAATGGTGGAGATAATCTCAGTAACCTTACTCTCATTTATATCAATAAGCTTCTTTATAGAGGAAGTGGGAATACTATGACTCGGAATGAAGGTATCCGCAGCTATGGTTTTTAGTTTCTGTAATGTTTCCAGATGCGCTTTGATATCATAGAGGAAAAAAAGATGGTATTTATTAATGATCTCCTCTGAAAAGAGACTATCGGCAATAAATATAATATTATCCGGTGTTTTTAGGCCAATCATATCCAAAAAATGTCCGGGCAAAGAAATAGCCTCTAAATTGGTGTCCAATATTTTTCCAGAGGAGGGAATGATATCAGTTACTTTCGAGGGTTTGGCCATCAAGAATTTATTGGTAAATCTGGAATAAGGAAATCCCCCCCAAAGAAAAGAAGGTTCCAGAACCGGATCTTGAATGAAGGCGGCTTCAATTCGAGTAGCAGCAATCCGACAATTAGTATTAGTTTGAATAAAAGCGTTCCCCCCGATATGATCGGCATTGGAATGAGTATTAATAATTAGCTTTACTTTCCAATTTTTTTCCTTCAATAGTTTAAGAATTTGTCTACCCGCTTCCTTATCATTTCCACTATCAATTAGAATAGCTTGCTCATTCTGGATATATACACCAATATTGGTGGGGGAAGGAATAAGATAGGTATTAACTGCGATTCTTTGTAAATTTAACAAAGCCATATTTTTAAACCTCAAATCACTTTAAATTTTAAAGGTCTGCGTCTTTCTAAAAATTTTTATCTAAAAAGAATGGGTAACCAAGAGGTTAAACCCAGCGCCTGATTTCACCTTTTCACAAATTTCCTTAACCCCTGGAAAAAGAGGTTCTTCAAGGGGTGCTCCTTTAATAATTAAAAAGTAATTTACCACTATAGAATAATCTGAAAGATTAGGATAGTCAAGTAACTTTCTTTGGATAAAAATAAAATAATATTAAGTAGATCTTATCTCCTTCCTCATAAAGATTATATAGGAAATTGTAAAGCAGATAAGCGTTAAAGCTATTAATTCTACAAATTGAGGTCAGATTACTAGAAGACTTTGACTTAAAGAAAGAGGAGTAGGAAATAAGCTTTGAGTTTTTATTAAAGAGGTAATATAAATGCTTTGGTTGAAGGATTAAGAATAGCAGTAGTTATTTCTTGAAAAAGTACTGCTGATACAGAGAACCGTTCCCTGTATTTTTACTGTATTTTTATTTATTGTTTGGATAAATAAGCTAATATTTCTTTTTGAAACCTTCGTATATCTTCAAGGTAATGAGAAATAATCTCATATAATTCTTCATCGGATATCTGGAAATAAAGATGAACCATCCGATTTCGATATCCTGCCATTTTAATTAGTTGCCCTTCTAAGTCTATAGATATGATTCCTTTTTGTTCTAATCCTTGAGCTATACTTTTATATTCCTGAGCCAAATTAGTACCACCACTTTTAGCTAATATGTGGCGACCTACATCAAAAATGGCTTCTAAGGAACGCCTAAGGAAACTTTCTGCGGAAGCAGCAGTACGTTTCTTGACAAACTCCTCTTTGGGTAAATTAGAAAGCGCTTCTAATTCAATTAAATACTCGCTTATTAAAACTAATCTCTGTTTTACCAAAATTTTATCTATGGCCATATCATTTAACCTCCTCAAGGATTTCATCAAGATACATCTTTAAAAAAGGCTTAAAATCAGCAGCACGGCGAAGTATATCTTCTTCATATTTCTCTTTAATACTTTGGGAAACAGAATAAATACATTCTCCACAGATAGCTTGTGCTTGAAAAACAGAATGTGTCTCCTGGAGAAAAACAAGATCGAGGGGAAAAGGATTAAACAATTCTTGAAGCTCATTATAAATAAAGCTATAAAATTGAAAAATTTCCTTTGGTCCAGGCAATTTTTTCTGTAATACCAACCCTACATCAATATCAGCCATACTGTCTTCAGGTATTTTGGTTATACCTTTTAATATATTAATAGCTGTTTCTACCTGTGAGCCAAAAACATATATTAAGGTTATGTTATATTTTTTAGCGATGGTAGCTAATATATTTTTTTCTTTGAAATTTGTATTAATTGATATCATCTTTATTCACCCTAAATTAAAACCTCATTGTAGCTTTTATGTACTTTACTATAATTTGTAACGGGGAACAAGTGGCTAATTATCTCTCCCTATCAAAAGACCATAACTTGACATACAAAAATCTTCTCTTATCTCTATCTATTTAATATAATCTTATGTCAAATGTTAAGACCAGACCCCGATATTTGCCTTATTATTTGCTTATTTTTTATATTTTGTACCCCAAAGTGAGCATTTCGCTTAACGATTAAGATTGATTCCAATTAAAATAATCGAACTACTTCGTTTATGCTCCCAAATTGACATATTTTGCGAAGTACTTCGTTTATGCACGACTCTACCTGTCTGCGTGCGTGCACGCACAGGCAGAGGTGAATTTTCTAAAAGTAACCACTATTCTCCCTTACGGTATATCTTTATAGATTCTTATGTTTATCATAAACTTATTTTATTAATACCGCAAATAATAATTATGCGTTCTCCAGGAAATACTATACAATTTTTAAATTATGGATATTCTCACCTCTACTGTTATGGCTAAAGTTTATGATTTTAGCTAATTTATAGGAAGAGAAAAGCCTTATAATATAAGGATTTCAATGGCAGAATGCGAAAAAACGTTCTTTTTTGCATTATTTTAAGTCTTAGCTATGGTTTTACTCCTCGAAAATGGTTTTTTTTGACTAATTTTTCACCCCTTCAAAATAAGGCACTCTACGTGCTTTTAAAGGGCATTCCTGAAGGGGTAATTTTAATATGGGGACAGTCTTCTTTTGTTTTCTCACATTTAGTGCAAGACAAAAAGTAAAGCCTGTCCCCATATTTTTTATAAAACCCTTATAAATAAAAGTTTTTATGTCATTCCCTACATCTTATCTGTCATTCCTGCCCCCGCTTTCGCGAGGGTAAACTCCAGCAGGAATCCAGTTTCTCTTTTGGAATTCTTAGAATTCTTACGGATACAAAAAACCGTCCCCTGTATTTTTATGTCAAATTTAGAATAAAATGGGATATGTCCCTATTTATTTTATATTTTTTCTCTTTTCTTTGCCAAATATCAGGAAGAATAGTGTTCCCACAATGCCAAAAGCAAATGCAGTCATAAAATTCACCTTTGGGCTGATGTCCCATAAAAATCCTGCAGAGAATGCTGCCATTGACACAATAACATCGCGGATTAGATAATAAGTACCGAATGTTGAAGCCTTTTTATCGGTCGGGGCAAGGTCGAGAATCAACGATTTTCTTGTTGGTTCTCCAAACTCCTTAAACCCTCTTATGATAAAAGCAAAAATAAGCATTTCAAAAGTCCTTGAATAATATATAAACAAGGGAAATATTGTGAAAAACCCGAAGGTTATTGCTATAAATGGTTTTTTGTTGTATTTATCCGCAAGGAATGCTATTGGTATATATACAGCCATTGCTGTTGCCATTTCAATACCTGTAAGTAGACCAAATTGAAAGGCGCTGAAGTGGAGGTTATCAACTACCCAGAGTACCACGAAGGCATAAGGAATCTGTTCTGCAAATCTGATGAGAATGTCCGAAACAAGCAGCATCCTGAGATCGGTGTTTATACCAGAAAAAGATTCTTTAATGCTCATCCCTTTTCCCTTAATTTCTGTGTCCTCTGCCATAAAGCGCCTTATAAAAATTATGGATAGTATGGCGAGAATAAGTGCACAAGCAAAAGCGATTTTCACGCCGAGAACTTTTCCGTAAATACCTATTAAAACTCCCCCAATAATAGGACCCAGTCCCATAGGTATTCTTCTTACGAGAGAATGAAGCGAAACTCCCATTGTCTGTTTTTCTTTTTTAACAGCTTTTGAGACGAGGCTCATTATAGCAGGCAGAGAAATTGCACTCCAGGAAATGAAAAATATAGCACCAACAAGCACTGCCTGCCACCCTGGAAATGCGATCACGATAAGGTATCCTATTATTGCCATAACTATGAAGACAATCAGTGATTTTTTGTATCCGATCCTGTCGCTCAGGTATCCTCCGGGGAATGAGTAAAGAGCACTTAAAAGATTATCCATTCCGTTCAAGAATGCAACAAATATTGATGAACCGCCAAGGGCAACTATATATAGAGGGAGGAATCTTTCTGCCATCTTTTCTCCTAGACCGAGAAATATCACCATAATAAGCATTGTAAGGATTGTCTTATTCAAGCCGAGAAAGCTTACTATACCCTTTAATAGGTTTCTTTTCATAGAGTTCATGTTAATATTATTTACTCTTTTCTTTTGCCAATTGCAATTTCAAAAATCAGAACCTTCATATCTTCACCTTTTTTTTATCACTTTCTTTGAAATTTATCAAATTTTTAGATAAATGCGCTTGACCCGAATCTTGATGTGTCCTTCTGTAATTATAATAATCCATAAAGTTATCCAGGCCAATTTGAAGTTCTTCTATAAAATATTATAGACCCCTATATTTGCACGTTATTTGCCCCAACTACTTCCATTCTTATTGGATTCATCTTTTATTAATTCAATCTCAAATAGTTTTGGCCAAAACTTTCCAGTTACCAAGAAGCGATCATTCTTTGCATCATAGGCAATGCCATTAAGAACATCGACCTTCTCACTACAGTCTTCCGGACTTAAAATTCCTTTCAGATCTATCCAGCCAGTTACCTGACCGGTCAGAGGATTAATTCTGGCGATACGTTCGGTTAGCCATATATTAGCAAAGATTTCCCCTTGCACATATTCTAATTCATTGATTTTGGTCACCGGAACATCGTTTTCGTATACTTCAATCTGTCTAATTTCCTCAAAGGTTTCAGGATCTAAAAAATGTAAGGTGGAAGTACCGTCACTCATAAGCAAATACTTTCCGTCATAAGTAATGCCCCAACCCTCAGTGGGATAATTAAACTCCTGTAGTAATTCAAAATTAGATTTATCATAGACCAGACCGAGATTGGATTTCCAGGTCAATTGAATAATATTATTTTTGTAAATAGTTATACCTTCCCCAAAATATTGGTTCGGTAGCTCTTTGGTCTGTAAAACTTTTCCAGTTTCTAATTCTACTCTACGCAGGTTAGAATGCCCATAAAGACCAGTGCCTTCATATAAAACATCATCTTCAAACACCAATCCTTCGGTAAAAGCAGTCTGATCATGAGGATAAGTATGGAGAACCTGATAAGTATAAACCGGAATAACCTTGAAAGTGGTGGGAAATTCTAAATTGTAGCAATAACCAACAGGCAATACTTCTAATAATGCAAAGAGCCCTATAAAGAATATTCTGAAAAATCGATTCATCATAATTTCCTTAATCATTTTCATGGTACATCGGTAACCGTTCATCTGTCCATAGCATCCGGTTGATAAACCAGCGATGCCAGCTCCAAATCGTCACCTATTTTGTCTAACGTATCGCAGCTAGGCAAAGTTCCGAAACCATGGTTTCCTCCGCTTAGGATGATCTTTTCTTAGAATAGTAACCCATTAGACGCGCTTGGTGGTGTATCTAGATCCACTAAGGTAAGAACAAAAACTCTTGGTGCCTTTTGGAGGATTATTCCACCTTGTGCCCCTGCTCTTTTGGCGTGAACCACTCTTTCCGGAATATGTTCCATGTCAATAAGTTAAATGCTCAATTAATATTTTTATTCCAATACCAATTAAAACTAAACCACCAATTATTTCAAATTTTTTTTCAAAATAGTGTCCAAATCTATTTCCAAAATAAACCCCAAAAATCGATAGTAAAAAGGTTATCATCCCAATTATTATAGCAGGTAAGGCAATGAAAACCTTTAAGAATGAAAGGCTTAAACCAACCGCTAAAGCATCAATACTTGTTGCAAAAGACAAAATCAACAGAACGTAAATATTCAACGGATCTATTTTCTTGTTATTCAACTCTATTTTAGTTGACTCATAAATCATCTTACCACCTATAATAATTAGAAGCCCAAAAGCAATCCAATGATCAAAACCTGAAATAATATTTCGAAAGCTAAGCCCTGCTAACCATCCAATTATTGGCATAATTACCTGAAATAATCCAAAAAATGTGGCGATCTTCAAAGCATTATTGATTTTTAAAAATTTAATGGCTATTCCACTGGTAATAGATACAGCGAAAGCATCCATTGCTAATCCAAACGCAATAAATATAATTGAAATAATATCCATTTATGCCTCTTTCATGCAGCTTCTAAAATCCAAAGGGCTTTTAATCCATACGATATCCCGCTGAATTAAAAATACTTCTTTTATCTTAAAAAATAAATATCTTTATAAAAAAGCAATGGTTATTTATCAATTAATGGGACCCCGATGACCGGGAAAAAATTAAGGCTTAAATTTTTACACTAAATCATTTTATTTACAGCAAATTTCATATTTAGCAATATCCCAGAACCAGTATCCATTATTCAATATCTTTTCTACCTCAAGTAGTTTGATACGCTTCTTGAACAATGGGCCATCAGTAACAAAAGTATGATATTCGCCTGCTTCTCCACACAGGTCAACATTGGGGTTATTGATCAACTCTTTTATGAATTCCCTATCTATCCGATGCCCCAACAATTTTTCACTAAGTAGGTTCGCTTTGAGGGTGACTACAAAAGCCTCAAACCCGGCCTTAATAAAATCCTCAAGAAGTTTTGTATAGTTTTGTTCCCATAAGGGTAATAACGGTTCGACTCCTAATTCATTAGAAACTCTTTCATCCCAATCTCTATGCTCATTTAAGTTGATATCTCCAAATATTACCCCCTTAATTCCAAATTGTTTTAGCTTTAGCACCTCTTCTTTGAAATCCTTCTCATAATCCTTCCAGGAGGTTTTTCTCTGGATAATGGGTATTCCCATCGCTTCTGATTGAGCAAGTAATAATTCAGATTTAATACCATGCGTCATAGATCTTTTTGCACCGACCGTTACCATATTTAGAAGATAGGACACCTCAAGACCTACGGAAATCGCCTTATAACATGCAAATGAGCTTTCTTTACCGCCACTCCATGTTGCAACCACTTTTAACATAGCTATTTCTCTATTTCCTTTTCGTTAGTATTCATATACTCTTAGTCCACGATTTCAATTAACTTAAAAAAAACAAACTGCTTCGTTTATGCTCCCATTTGCCCCCACTTTTAAATCACTTAATAATCCCTAACTTTTTAGCAGCAAGAAATGCCATCAAAAAGCATATATTTGATTCAGCCCCCTGATTTAAATTTACACCTTCTGGATTTAATGCATCATAACATGCAAAGTTTTCATCTATAAGAGGAATATTGTTTATATTATTACCACAAAACCATTTATACCATTTTTCAGCCCAATTTAGATAGAAATTATCTTCTGTTGCATAATAAGCTTTTTCAAGACAACAAACCATATAGCTTGAATCAATCGGTTGTTGGTCAAATAAGGCTTTATTTTTACCTTTAAGATACCAGCCTTTATTTCCGATGGGCGAAGGAATATTATTTACCTGACAATTTCTGATTAAGAAGTCTGTTGTTTTTTGGGCAATTTCAAAACTGATTTTACATTTCCTTTTTAAATAAATCTCCCAAAGTGCCCAGGGGATAAGAGCATTGGCATATACCAGATAATTTTCAAACCATATCCAATCATCAGAATATGTCTCAAAATAAAAATTATGCAGCTTTGCTTTTAATTCATTTTCCAAGCCGTGCTGGTAACCAAGATTTAGTAAACCCAATAAAGCTGCTGATATTGCTCTGATTGAAGTCCAATTATGGGCATCTTTAATTAAATTTTTAATAATTTTTTTAATATAGCCATTTTGATTACTCTTGGTCACCAAAAGAGACCATAATGTTAGGCCATAAGCTTCTTTTGTATTAGGATTTGAATCATATTCTTCATTTTTAAATAAACCCTTACCATTATTTTCATAATAAAAATGATATAGTAAGCCATCTTCTCTTTGTGCTTTTAAAACGAAATTTAAATAAATATCCTTTAAGTTTTTATCTTTAAACTCATCAGCAACAATGAGAGCTCGTGCTTGATCTTCCAGAGCATATCCAAATTCAGGATCAGGTTTGGTTAGTTTCCCATGCTGATAAATTCCAATATTTGAAGTCATTGATCTTATTTTTTTAAGCGGATCCATAAGAACTACCCTTATATTTAATTTAAAAAATGGTTTTTAAATATTTCTTTATAAAAGTTTCTTTAAATTTCTTTAATAAGACTTTATATTTTCATATTTGCCTAAAACCTCATCGAACAATTCCAGGTGCTGCAGAGCCACATTGTACCAGGTCATTAATCTTCCGAATTTGTAGGTTTTATTTTCAATTCTCAATTTCTTTTGAGGGTTTTCGTAAATATCTATGACAGCATCTGCAATGGCCTGGGAATTTCGGAAAGGTACAATGATACCTCTTCCCTCTGCCAAAACTTCTTTTGCATACAAGTAGGGAGTGGAAATACATATTTTCCCTGCCCCAATTGCATAGGCTAAAGCACCAGAAGCGGATTGCTGTGGATCCAAATATGGGGTTATATACACATCGATAACTTTTAACCATACTACCAGATCTTCTAAAGACAAATATTTATTTATAAATTTAACATTTCCTTGTAAATCATGCTGCTTTATTTTTTCTTTTAAAAATTTTCTATATTTTTCTCCTTCTGTTTTTAATAAAACTGGATGAGTCTGACCAATGATTAAATATAAAACATTATTGAATTGCTCTTTTATTTTTTCCAAAGCTTCTATCGTATATTCAAGTCCTTTGCTTGCCGATAGAAGATTTATATTCCCCAGAATTATCTTATCCTCAAATCCCTTTTTCTTTTTATATTTATCGTTAGGTTCTAGAGGTATATCAGGAACACCGTGGGGGATAATTTCTATTTTTTCTTTTGGACAATTATATTTTTTTACCAGCTTTGGTAAACTTCCTGGCATCATGGCTATTACTTTTTCTGCAAATTTGAGCACCTCTTTTAAAATCAAGCCATATCCTATGCTGGCATGGTCAGGAATTGTGTGAGCGGTAACAATGAGAGGTTTTTTTAGCAATTCTATCAATTTAATAATATATCCTCCAAAGTCACCGCCATATAATCCGAATTCATGTTCCAGAACAACGATATCTGTTTTAGATTTATTAATGTGATCAGCAGCTTTAATATAGGAATCAACTTTATATTGGTTAATTTTAAATTTAACCTCTGGGGAATAATCAATTTTATCTTCCGGTTTAATTAAGGCCACAATTTCAGATTTAGAGTAGGGATTTATCAGGTTGATAGCTCGAGTTAAATCACTTGTGTAGGTAGCAATTCCACATTTTCTTGGGGTATACGAGGATATAAACGTACTATGAATACTTTTATTTTTTTCTCTTAAAATTTTTTTGAGCTTGTCCAAAATAATACCTCCTGGAGATTTTTTTTAGAAAGCCAAACTTTTTTTAAGAATAGGGTAAACCTCATCAAATAAAACTAAAAATCCGAGGGTAAATCTATTTCTTCTCCTGCTATTTTTTGAAGTCTCGCAAGTCTATAGGCTTTTTTATATTTTTTAGCAATTATTTCCCAGGATACAACTTCTTTTAAATATTTTTTAAGATTCTCGGAGAGCTGTTTTCTCAAATCTTTATCACAGGCCAACCTAATAACTTTTTCTTTTAGCATTTGTTTATTTGTAAACAATAATCCGCCTTCGCCCTCCAGGGTTTGGGCGGTCAATCCTTCCAGGGGAGCTGTGGTTATATAAGGTTTATTTAAAGCAATAATTCTAGCCAGTGTTCCTGACTGTGTTTCATCCACTGTTGGCAATACGATAAAATTACAAACTGCCATTACTTTATAGTAAAGTTCTCCTCTCGGAATAAATTCATAATAATGTGCAATACCCTCCTTTTCCAAAATTTCTAAGTTTTTTTTATAATTATTATAATCTACCATATCGGCTTTATCTCTCATACTACCTGCAGCAAGTAAATCCCAGTCCTCACCAGTTCTGATTTTTATTTCTTCAAGGACTTCTTCCCATATAGAGGTTAATATATCCCATCTTTTATTGGATTGTATCCAACCCACTAATCCTACTAAATTATTGCTTAGATAGGGAATTTTATTTAAACCAAGCTCATCTTTTAATTTTAGAATATCGTTTTCACTCCAATTTTTATCTGCCCTTGCTCCATGAGGGACAATCATAATATTATTGGGCATCTTCCATCCTCTTTTACTAAAAGTCCACTTTAGTCTCCACTTTAGATAATCACTCTTAAATAAAACTACATCAGCGTCTTCACATAGTTGATAAATAAAATTTTCTTCAAATTCCTTTAACCTACCGTGCACTGTATGTGGCTCTACCACAATAGGGAATTCATTAATAGAGCCTAAAAATTCTATAAATCCCTGGTTCCTATCCCCAATACCTCTTTGGTCTATATGCTCATATAGGCCATATTCATGTTGTATATGCACTACATAAGGTGACAGTTTTTTAATTTTTTTTGCTACCGACCTCCACCAAAAACGATGCGAAGTATCTATGATAGGGAAAACCCCTTCCCCAGATCCATCTGTATGGCTTATTACCAGAACATCTCTTTCTGGATTTTCTTTCTGGATAAATTCTCTGGCTTCTTCACAAAAGGTAGCAATACCACATAACCTCGGAGGATAACTTGATATTAAGACTATTGGTTTTGACATTTTTTACATCCTTATATTGTGCTGTTTTTACAAAATCTATTTAGGTATTAATCCCATAATGGAGTGACTCCACTTTAATTAGGACACCCTACCTTAATTAAATTTTAGAAAGGAGGAATCAATTAAATTTATTATATCACAAATAGTTTGGTAAAGGTCAGGAACTTTACTACGCCCGGCGGAGTTTTTTCTTCTTCAATACTTTAAGCCGGAAGAAGTCCTCCCTCTCCTTTTCCTCCAGCACTTCGGAGATAAACTTCACCAGGGCTTCGTACTTGGGTATCTGGATGTTCTTGAGGGCATTAGTCCTTTTCTGGGTTCTCTTTATCTCCATAGCCAGTTTATACACCGAATCCTCTACTTCTGCCAGTTCATAGAGCAGGTACTTCACCTGGTGGAATTTCTGTAGAGCCACATCCAGGGCCGTATTGGTATGATAAAAGCTGTAGTAAGGTTCGAGCTCACGCTTTTCATACTTTATTTGAGGTATCTCAACACCCATGATGCTGTGGGTGAGAACAGTGAATTCGGTGGCCTGGGGTATGGACCTGGCCACTTCATTAACTTCGTTTATCCCAATAGTGATGTTGGCCACAGTTAGGGCTTCATACGCATCTTTGAAGATCTCCCGCATTTTTTGCTGGATTTCTTTAGCCCGGTCCATAAACTCCATTATCTTTCTAATGAGCACGTTCCTCTTTTTATCCAGAAGCTCATAACCTCTTTTGGAAAAGTCCAGGGTTATCTGGGCGGCCATTAGATTGGCCTTAGTTGAAGCAATGTTTTCCTGCATTAAAAATCACTTCCTGAGGTATTTTTTCACCAGGGAAGGGTCTATTCTGGTGAGTTCCTGTTCGGGCAAAATCCTAAGAAGCTCCCACATTAGTTCCAGAGTCTGATTTATATCCCGATATTCTTCAAAGTCCTGTTTTGCAAACTGCTCTTCAAACTGCCGCCCAAATTCCATATACTTGCGATCTATCTCTGAAAGCTCATCTTCTCCTATGATCTGAGCCAAAGCCCTTATCTCCTGGACCCTGGAGTAGGAGGAAAAAACTTGGTTTGCCACCTCGGGATGGTCTTCCCGGGTGTATTCCTCGCCTATTCCATCCTTCATAAGTCGCGACAAC
>Ga0210017_1000296_pt1 | contig 41012 bp, 40 predicted proteins | sample CryGeyCG2014_020_FD_183966 | JGI IMG/M metagenome (GOLD analysis project Ga0210017, IMG submission 183966) | Groundwater microbial communities from aquifer - Crystal Geyser CG08_land_8/20/14_0.20 (SPAdes) (version 2) | ecosystem: Environmental > Aquatic > Deep subsurface > Groundwater | place... | reverse complement strand
GGCTAAGAAACTAAAATGGAAAAAGAATTTTTATACAAAGAGTGAATTAAAGAGATTAATTCTTTAACTTTCAGTGAAGTTCTGTGAAATTCTGTGGCTGAATTACAGAACCAAAATTGAACAGGAGGAAAATACGATGAAAAAAGTATTTGTTGTTATTGCTGTGTTGATTGCACTGTGCGGGTTGTCATTTTCTGAAAACAGTTTTGATACTGAGTTGAGCGGGTTAAGAAAAAGTATTATCGGTATGTGCGCCCAACTTCAAATGGGTCAACCGAAGGAAAACCAGGAACAACTTTTGAAAGAAATTGATGTCATCATCAACGGCTGGGAAAGAATTACTGCTACATATAAGAATACACCTCCCGCGGAATATGCAAAAGACCCTGCATGGAAAAGTTATTTTAACGAGGCATCGGATAATTTTCAGATAATGCGCCAGAAAGTAGAAGGGAAAGATTACAACAGAGCAATGCAATTCTGCGGATTAAATTGCGCCTTGTTTGTAAAAATACATCAAGTAAACGGGAGGATTTCTATTTCCGACAAACTGTTTCCGTTAAGAATGAATGTCCGGATGGCAGTCAGTATGGCTAAAGCCGAGAATTGGACTGGTGCACAGGAAATTTTGAGACAATGCGCCAAACAATTGCAGGATATCAAAAAAATCCCTAATCCGCCAGCGGTAGATAAAACTATCTACAAATCCGACATCAGCCAAATTGAACAGTCCTATAACAGTATAAGTAAGGTTATTGGTAAGCATGATACTCAGGGAATAGACAAACAACTCAAATCATTCATGGGTAATTTCGGTAAAATATATTTGAAATTTATTTAAGAGATAAATATTTTGAAATAATGGAGCCGTAAATTTATGCCGGAAAAACTTGTAACGCTGACATTCTCGGAAAAAGAGCAGATAAACATCAAACAGATTGCTTTGGATGAAGATAAAGAATCTGCTTTGGAATTTATAAAAAACTTAAATAAAATATTGGAAACAAGAGATAATTCGCATTGCGGGCTTATGTTTGATTTTGTCAAACAACAAGATTTTGACAAGAAAACTGCGTAGCCACAGAATTTCACAGAATTTCACAGAATCTTTCTGTGTTTTTTCTGTGTCCATCTGTGGCAAGGTGTTTATACTTTCCTGTGCTTCAAGAAAAAATAAAATGGTTTTTTTAAGTGAAATCAGAATAACAAGCGTTCTTCCGTGCATAGCAAAGCCGGGGACAATAAGATTCATCGCCGAACTTGACAGGGATATATCTGAAGTATTACCGTATCTTAATACTGTTTTAGACGGTGCAATTTATAACCATCAGGGACACAACATCACGCTGAAAAAAGGTGGCCGTCTGGTTGGAATTCACGGAAGACAACTCTCGGCAGGAAAAGTTATTGACTTAAAGGATGCGGGCAATCTGATAAACTGGTTCAGGGATTTGGTGAATGACACTTACGATAAAAAGGATTCTATAAAACCAAACTATGAAAGGAGAATGCGGCTGACAGTGCTTGATATCTTGAAACTTATGCCTTTGACAAACTGTAAAAAATGCGGTGAAATGACCTGCACGGCATTTGCAATTAAAATAGCAAGTGAAGAAAAACATATTCTGGCTTGTGCGGATTTGTTTTCAGGTAAATTTAATGAAAAAAGAGACTTACTTTTAAAAATTCTAAAAGAATGCGGATATAAAATACCGTCAATTTTTGCGGGTTCTGTAAAGTAAAAAATGGTAGCCACAGAATGACAGCCACAGAATGACACAGAAAAACACAGAATAATTCTGTGAAATTCTGTGTGGTTCTGTGGCCCAGTGAAATTCTGTGTGGTTCTGTGGCCCAGTGAAGTTCTGTGAAATTCTGTGGCTGAATTACAGAACCTTTTTGCGAAAGGAGATGATTAAAATGAAACTTGAAATTTTAGGAACCGGCTGTCCGAAGTGCAAAAAACTAACCGAGTTAATAACAGAATCAGTTAACGAACTTGGAATAACAGCGGAAATCATAAAAGTTAATAAAATTAGCGACATTATGAACTATGGTGTTATGATAACGCCAGCACTTGCAATTGACAGCAAAGTAGTAGTTGCGGGAAGAATCCCATCAAAAGATGAAATTAAGAAATGGATAAACGAGGCAAATAAATAAAATGGGCAGAAAAAAAGTCCTATTTGTTTGTGTTCACAACGGTGCCAGAAGTCAGATGGCAGAAGTTTTTTTGAATAAACTGGCTGGGGATAAATTTGAAGCAAAAAGCGCAGGCATTACGCCCGGGAAACTTAACCCTATTGTCGTGGATGTTATGAAGGAAATAGGTATAGATATTTCTGCCAATAAAACAAAAGGCATTAAAGAGTTTATTGATAGAGGTGATATATTTGATTATGTGATAACCGTCTGCGATGAATCGGGATGTCCATTATTTCCCGGGAATGCAGAGCAGATGCACTGGACATTTGCCGACCCGTCGGGATTTACCGGCACCGGTGAGGAAAAACTGGCAAAAACAAGGGAAGTAAGAGATCAAATAAAAGCAAAAATTGAAACATGGCTAAGAGAATTTAATGGAGGTGCAAAATGGGTAAAGAAAATTGTTGTACGGGTGGAACTGTTCTGATTTATTCCTGTTCGGGCGGTTCTGATGTGGGTCAGGTGGCGGATTTATCTGCAAGGAAACTTTCAAAGGAAGGTTTTGGCAAAATGACCTGTCTTGCTGCAATAGGAGCGCATCTTTCAGGTTTTGTAGAGTCGGCAAAAGGAGCAGGTGAAAATATCGCAATAGACGGGTGCAGTGTCGCTTGTGCCAGAAAGACATTAGAACATATCGGACTAAACCCAAAATCCTACATAATAACGGATATGGGTTATGAGAAAGGCAAAACTCCGGTAACCGATAAGACCGTAAGTGAAGTTGTAAATAAAATATCCGTCGGTCAGACGGCTAAATCAAAAAAGGACAGCAATCAGAACAGCTGTTGCTGTTACTAACAAGAGCGGAATATACTTTACATGGAAGATGGTGTCATGCTGAACTTGATTCAGCATCTATAGACCCTGAAACGAGTTCAGGGTGACAGACGAAGTACTTTACGGATGTAAAGTATTTTATGCTCCCCTTAGTAAAGGCGGTGAATTATGACACAAACAAATGTAAAAAATTATGTTCTATTATTATCTGTGTTTTTGTTTGTATTCGGATGCGGAAAAGATAATGATAAGAAAACTGAAACAAGCAATAAATCTGCTGAAACCAGTGTCAAAGAAGTAGTCAAAACCGAAACAACCAATAAATCCGCCGAGCAGGTTTCCAAAGATACTGCCAAAACAAATATGAAAATCCCAAAAAAACAAAAAAAAGAAATACCTGAAATTAAGGTTACTTTTGTTGAACTCGGCTCGGTCGGATGTATCCCGTGCAAAATGATGCAGCCGGTAATGAAAGAAATAGAAGAAAAATATAAAGGTCAGGTAAAGGTAGTTTTCTATGATGTTTGGACATCCGAAGGAAGCCCTTATGCTGAAAAATACAGGATAAGAGTAATCCCGACACAAGTATTCCTTGATGAAAATGGTAAAGAGTTTTTCAGACACGAAGGATTTTTTCCGAAAGAAGAACTGGTGAAAATTCTTGAACTGCAGGGGGTTAAAAAATGATTCTTGAAATTTTTAACCGTCTTACTTCTGCCCTGAATTCAACACCTGAAATAGCAATAATATCGGCTTATGTATGGGGTATATTAAGCATCATCTTAAGTCCTTGTCATCTTGCAAGTATCCCGCTGATAGTCGGTTTTATAGATGAGCAGGGAAAAATATCAACAAAAAGAGCATTTTTTATTTCTCTCTTTTTTGCGTTGGGAATACTTATCACAATTGCAGTAATAGGAGTCCTCACGGGTTTACTCGGAAGAATAATGGGTGATGTCGGCAAATACGGGAACTATTTTGTTGCAGTTATATTTTTTATCGTCGGATTACATCTGCTCGGCATAATCCCTTTGAATTTGAAAGGTGCTAACGCGGCAGGTTACAAAAACAAAGGACTAATGGCGGCTTTTGTTCTGGGTTTGATTTTTGGGATTGCTCTTGGTCCCTGCACATTCGCTTATATGGCGCCGATGCTCGGCATTGTATTCACAACCGCTTCAACAAATTTATTTTTTGCCGTGTCTTTAATATTTTTTTACGCCGTCGGACATTGCTCCGTAATCGTTTTTGCGGGAACATTCACGGAAATTGTTCAGCACTATTTAAACTGGAACGAAAAATCAAAAGGCGCGGTCATCTTAAAAAAAATCTGCGGGGTGCTTATAATATCAGGCGGAATATATTTACTTTATATCGGATAATAATTTTGTTGCGTGGAGGTGTGTATGATGAACGAAGTAAAAGTGGAAAGGAATCTGGGCGTGTTTGAAAAGTATCTGACGGTATGGGTAATTTTATGTATTGTTCTCGGTATAATACTGGGAAAATCGGCGCCGCAAGTTGCAAAATATCTGGACGGCATGGCGATTTATGTTAACGAAGCACCGACTGTTTCAATTCCGATTGCAATATGTCTTTTTTTTATGATGTATCCCATAATGGTAAAGATAGATTTTACAGAGGTATTAAAAGCAGGGAAATCCGTAAAACCGGTAGGACTTACACTTTTTGCAAACTGGGCGATAAAACCTTTTACGATGTATGCCATTGCAGTATTTTTTTTGGGATATCTTTTTAAGGGATTCATCGGCATTGATGCGGTTGATTATATAAAAATGCCTCTCGGAATGGATTTGCCGGTCGGCGCAATGCACGGAGCAGGCACTGTAATTATGCAAAACGGAATAAAAATGCTGCAAATACCATTATGGCGGAGTTATCTTGCCGGCTGTATCCTTTTGGGCATTGCACCATGCACCGCAATGGTTCTTGTGTGGGGTTATCTTGCAAAAGGAAATGATGGTCATACTCTTATAATGGTTGCAATCAACTCACTGTCAATGCTGGTTCTCTATGGCCCGCTCGGCGGATTTTTGCTCGGTGTAGGCCGACTGCCGGTTCCCTGGCAGGCGCTTGTTTTATCAATTGCAATTTATGTTGCACTTCCTTTGGTTGCCGGATATCTTTCCAGAAAATGGCTTATTAAATCAAAAGGAGATGACTGGTTTAATAATAAATTCTTGCATCTTCTGACGCCTGTATCAATCATCTCGCTTCTTGTTACATTGGTTCTTTTATTTTCGTTTAAGGGTGAAATTATTTTGACTCAGCCGCTTACAATTCTGTGGATAGCAATTCCGCTGTTCATCCAGACCAACCTTATTTTCTGGATTACCTACGGTCTTGCAAAACTGATAAAGTTAAAGTATAAAGATGCAGCACCATCGGCTATGATAGGGGCAAGCAATCATTTTGAGGTCGCAATCGCCACATCAACAATGCTTTTCGGTTTATCTTCAGGTTCATCGCTTGCAACAGTAGTCGGAGTTTTAATAGAAGTCCCCACAATGTTGTTTCTGGTCTATATCTGTAAAAAAACAAAAGCATGGTTCCCGGCAGAAAGCAAGATGACTTAATACAATGGGGACGAGGTAATTAAAATATATTTTTATCTGAAGTGAGTAATTTCTTTGAATTTTTTGTAGCGGGTTTCAATCTCGGCGGGATGCAACCGTTTCATTCTTTCCAGCGAAAAATCCTCAACATTAAATGATGCCATAACGCTTCCGTAAATTACCGCTTTCCTCAAATCATACTCGGTAAGTTTTTTGTTTTGTCTCGCGAGATACCCGAAAAATCCGCCCGCATATGTGTCACCCGCACCTGTCGGGTCAAAAACATCTTCCAGCGGGTATGCGGGAGCGGAAAAAAATCCGTCTTTTGAAAACAACATTGAGCCGTGCTCTCCTTTTTTAATTACTACATATTTTAAGCCATAATCAAGAATAATTCTTCCTGCTTTTATAAGTGACGGCTGCTCGGTTAAAAGCCGCGCCTCGCCGTCATTGATGAACAAAATATCTATTTTAGCGAGAAGTTTTAGCAATGACTGTTTTTTTATTTTTACCCAGAGATTCATTGAGTCCGCAGCAATCAGTTTCGGTTTTTTTATCTGTGATAAAACATCCAACTGCAAATCGGGGTCTATGTTCGCTAGGAAAACATATTCAATGTTTTTGTATGAATCGGGAATTTCCGGTTTGAATGTTTCAAACACATTGAGACAGGTTGAAAGCGTTTTCGCCTCGTTCATATCGTATTCGTAAGAACCGCTCCATCGGAATGTCTGTCCGTCGGTAGTTTTAAGTCCGTCAAGATTTATATTTCTTGATTTGAGAAGTTCAAGATGTCCTTTAGGAAAATCGCTGCCGATGACCGCAACGAGGTTCACATCGGTAAAAAAACTTGCCGAATAGGAAAAATATGTGGCAGAACCGCCGAGAATATCCTTTTTTTCCCCGAACGGTGTTTTAATAGAATCCAGCGCAACAGAACCTACAACAAGAATGGACATAAAATTAAACCAATTGAGAATTGAAAATTAAGAATTCCTTGTGGTTTTTACGATTCGACCTATAATTTTATTCAGTTGACTACTTTCTTCAATCAAATCATTAAGAATATTTTCAGCAACTTCAATTTTTGCGTCTTTAATTAATCTTAGCCACAAACAAGTTTCACTGGATTCTTTTAATGCGATATTCATCTTAAATATAAAATCGTTTCTGCTAAAAGCATTTTGCGCTTCTTCTACATTTGCTGCTACAGAAGTTCCTGACCTTAACAACTGCTTGCCTATCTCAATGCAAACAAAATCTTTTTTTAATTTCTGAACAAAATTTACTGTCTTTAAGGCAAAACTGTATGTTCTTTTATCAATATCAATTTTTGGTTTTTCACTTTGCATTAAATTCTCAACTCTTAATTCTCAATTCTTAATTGCTTCTACTGGGCGCGAGAGGATTTGAACCTCCAAGCCCCTGCGGGCACTAGCTCCTGAAGCTAGCGCGTCTGCCAGTTTCGCCACGCGCCCAGTATATTATAAATTTTTTAAGAATTCCTTTCCGTATCCGCTCTTTAATTTTTTTTCTAAGATTCTTGCTTCTTTTCTTGTATTACTACTCAGAGCGGAATATACTTTACATTGGTGAAGCACTTCGTCTGTCACCCTGAGTGGAACGAAGGGTCTCGCATTTTAACATCGAGATTCTTCGCCTTCGGCTCAGAATGACATCCTTTTCATGTAAAGTATTTTATGCTCCCCTTAGTAAATTCCTGTGTAAATAATAATTCAAAAGGTAAATATGGTTTTGTAGTTTTTTCTTTGCCGCTATTATGTTGATAAAAACGTCTTTTTAAGTTATCAGTCATGCCAACGTATATATAATTTTTATTTTTACTTGAAATAGCATATACGAAATACATAAGTGCATTTTTAGCGCGCCTGCCTGCCGGTAGGCAGGTCTGCCAGTTTCGCCACGCGCCCAAACAGCGATATTTTACAAAAAAATAAAAATTAGTCAATTGAAAAAGTTAAATAAAAAAAGTCATTGACAAAATTGGTTTTTTGTGTTATAATTTCGCTAAAAGTCAAGTGGAGGAAAACTATGCAAGCGATATTAACCATTCCTAAACAATTAACACACGAAGATGAACTTATTATAGTTCGCAGAAAAGAGTACGAAAAACTACAAAAACATCTCGCCGAAGGCCCCGATGCATTGCAAAAAATCAGCCGCGGAGAAAAAGAACTGCACGACGGTAAAATAAAACCGATACACTCGCTATCCGATTTGGATAAATAATGCCGATAATAAAAATTTATCCCGCTTCCCATTTTGTCAAAGCATATAAAAATTATTCAGTTACTAAGGGGAGCATAAAATACTTTACATCCGTAAAGTACTTCGTCTGTCACCCTGAACTCGTTTCAGGGTCTATAGATGCTGAATCAAGTTCAGCATGACACCATCTTCCATGTAAAGTATATTCCGCTCTTGTTAGTAATTATCAATATCGCATTTTTGTTTAGATTTATCAAAGGCGATGAAGTAATTTATTACGACATCGGAACGCATGAAATTTATCGGTAAAAGTTATTTGCAATAAAGGTGACATTTAATTTTCGAGATGATTACTCCAGTTTCCATCGGAATGTGTCCATATTAAAACGCAAAAAATAGTTGATAAAGTGATATTAGTCCTGTATAATGTGTCAAAAGTGAAAAATGTCAAGTGACAAACTTTAACCCCAAATATTCTGCTATGAAAAAAAGAAACATAGTAAAAAAAGAACGAGGTTCTGATGATATTGGAAAAAAACACTTGCCCAGTCGTCCTGGTCTTTTTGATAAAATTTCTGTCCTGATTGAACAGGCAAGAAAAAATGTTGCCATAACCATCGATAAGGAAATGGTTATTCTTTACTGGAATATCGGGAAAACAATTAAAGAAGAAATAATGAAATCAGATAGGGCAGAATACGGAAAACAAATAATCCACTCATTGAGTGGAGAATTGACTCAGAAATACGGGAGAGGATATTCAGTACAAAATTTATGGTATATGGTACAGTTATATGAAGCGTATCCAATTCTCCACGCACTGCGTGGAGAATTTACTGGTTTAGGTTGGACACACATAAGAATTCTTCTACCGATAAAGGAAGACTTAAAACGGCAATTTTATGCCGCACTATGCCGTAAAGAAAATTGGAGCACTCGTACACTTCAGGAAAGAATAAACAGTATGCTTTATGAAAGGACTGCATTATCAAAACTTCCGGAAAAAACCATAGAAACACAGTTGAAGGAATTAAAAGAAAAGGACAAAATGACACCGGAATTGGTTTTCAGAGACCCGTACGTTCTTGATTTCCTGGAACTTGTAGATACTTACAGCGAGCGGGATTTAGAAAGTGCGATATTGAATGCGCTTGAAAAATTTATACTTGAACTTGGCAAAGATTTTTATTTTGTAGCAAGGCAGAAAAGAATCACCATCGATAACGAGGACTACTACATAGATTTACTGTTCTATCACAGAAAATTCAAATGTTTTGTGGTTATAGATTTAAAACTCGGGAAATTCAAGGCGGACTATAAAGGACAGATGGAACTTTATCTGCAGTACCTTGAAAAACATGATATGGTAGAAGGCGAGAATCCGCCCATCGGACTTATACTGTGTGCCGAGAAAGGCAAAGAACAGATTGAGTTATTGTTTTTACAAAAGGACAGAATAAAAGTTGCTGAGTATCTGACGAAATTGCCATCGAAAGAATTGTTTGCCGAAAAGTTACAAAAATCCATACAGGTAGCACAGTTAAAACTGGAAACAAAAAAAGGGGTAAATTAGAGGGAGTTAGTGCCTGTCCCCATACCATTTTAGTAAATTTTGGGCGTTAGTACAAAATCAGTCGGGATAATTCAGTTGGGGAACTAAATGATTGTATACAGAAATGTTAATTATAGCAAAGCAGAAACTCAAGAAAAGGGTAGGATAAAGTATTTAATAGATAATAATGAATATTATGTTGAAGAAGCAGCAATTCTGGAATATAAAAAACTAGGATATAATGCATTGTGGTCAGAAAACTATTATTGGTGGGAGATTATGGTTTTATTATTCTGGGATATTATATATGCAAAAATAGATGGCGTATGGTCTCCAGAATTTGGTGATTTCCCTAGTGCATTACAAGATATGCCACGTGATTTGTTTACATTAGAGTTTTATCAAAGAAGAGAAAAAATAATAGAAAATAGAATTAAGGAATTATATGAAATTGATATTGTTAATGAATTAATAAAATCTCATAAATGTCACTATGATACAAGGTGCAGGTTGATAGAAAAATGGGAGAAATTTACTATTGAAGAACTTATAACTCCAATAAGAATATGTGATAAAAATAAATTGATTGAAATATTAAAGAAGTTGCTTTTTGATTTCAAAAATAATCGTTCCGGTTTGCCAGATTTGATTATTCATTCAGATAAAGAGTTGTTTTTTTCAGAAGTTAAAAGTGAAAATGATAAGGTGTCAGAGAAACAAATATCTTGGCATAATTATTTATCACAAGAATTAGGTTTTAAAATCGAAATATTCTTAATTAATTACTCTGACAAGAAAGCAGATATTTTAAAGAACAACAACAGGAAAGAAGGAAAACATATTTCAGAGGATAAAATTATGCGCAAGAAGAGACTTGTGGAAAAACAACAACAAGAGTTATTGGTGGCGAATAAAAAAAATGTTCAAGCATACAAAAAAGCGGGTATAAAGAAAATGGAATGGTTGGCAGCAATTGACGATACTACCTGTCCTATATGTGCGGCCCTTAACGGAAAAATTGCGGATGTAGGTGGTGAGTTTCCGGGAGGGTTTAAACATCCCCCTGCGTGTTCTTCTTGCCGTTGCACTACTGTAGCGGTTGTAGAACACGATAAAATTTGTGAGGAAGTAAAAGTAAAACCAGAAGTTAAAAAAATGGGTTGTATGACAATGTTTATAGTTTTTTCAGCAAGTTTTGCAGGTATAGTATTTATTATAATAGTTCTTTTGTATTGTTCTGGTATTTTTAAGGGTTTGTAGACCTTCTCTCCCGATAAGTATAAATATTATATTAAAAGAACGGTGGGGATATGACCGGTTAGGGGACGGTGTTTAAATGGTTAACTTATGATACGGTGCCGCCACTGATAACTCCACTTTTCAACTTTTTTGACAGTTATCATTTTGAAGTAAAAATGCAAGACTTTCTTTTATAATCTACAGTTTTAAAACATAAAATTTTATGCCTAAACTGACTTTTTACGGCGACGTCTCCTATGCGCAAACATTATGTGACATTGTAAAGTGACAGAAACAATAAACTTTAAGGACAAAAAATGCGAGATAAGAGATTTGTAGCGGAACATCGGGGCGGACCTCTAAAAAAAGAACAGCACGAGCAATTAATGAAATGGGCGGGAGCATGTGCTGAGCATGTATTGCCATTGTTTGGAAATAAAATAGATAAACGACTTAAGAATGCTATCGCAGTGGCTAAAGAATGGGCAAAGGGAAAAATTACCGTGGGAGAGGCAAGAAAGGCAGCCATTGCATCACACGCGGCGGCGCGCGAATCATCAAACCCGATTACAATTGCAGTAGCCCGAGCCGTCGGACATGCTGTTGCAACTGCTCATATGGCTGACCATTCATTAGGAGCATCGTTGTATGCCTTGAAAGCCGTGAAAAATGCGGGTAAATCAATAAATGCAGAAAGAAAATGGCAGAATGAACAATTGCCGTCGGAAATTAAGAAACTTGTCCTGACTGCAAGGAATACGAAAGAGCAGGTATTTAAATTAAAATAAAATCAACAATTTAATATTATAAAATTTTATGGCTAAATTGACTTTTTACGGCGGGGTGGACGAAATAGGCGGGAACAAAATCCTGCTTGAAGAGGGCAACACGAAGGTCTTTCTGGATTTCGGGATGTCTTTTTCAGAGGAGGAAAAGTTTTTTGAATTCCCGCTTTTAAGACCCACAAACATAGATGATTTACGAAAAATAAATGTTATCCCCGAAATTGAAGGACTTTATAAAAATGCCGGATTAAAAATTAACTATCTTCCGAACGGCGACTTTTTTGTTGAGGGCACTCCGGAAGAAAGAAAAATTGACGCTATAATTTTATCGCACGGACATCTTGACCATACCGGTTATCTCGGACTTGTAAGACCTGACATACCTATCTATTCATCCGCCGCAACAAAAAAATTTCTTAAACTGAGAAGCGACATAAATAAAAACTGGGCGGCCGAGGCAAGCCAGGAATCTTTTAATACTATGGAGGTGGACGAGGAAAGACAAATCGGAAAGGATTTAACTGTCCGCAGGTTTGATGTTGACCATTCCATAGTGGGTGCAAGTGCATATTTGATTTGCACAAAAAATAAAAAAATCGCATACACCGGTGATTTCAGATTCCACGGATACCGCAAAAAAGAAACGGAATATTTCCAGAATGAAATGGCAAAAGAGAATATAGATATTCTTATCAGCGAGGGAACGCGGCTTTCAAGAACCGATGAAAAAAAAGCGTTTGGCACGGAAGAAGAGGTTTTTGAAGCCGCCTGTGAGATTACAAAAAAGGAAAAGGGCCTGGTAATTTATGACGCATCCCCTGCCGATATTGACAGGGTAAAAACAGTTTCAAGGGTTGCAAAAGAAACGGGACGTGAACTTGTTCTTGACGATAAAAAAGCATATTTTGTTTTATACCTGAATCATAACGAACAAAAAAATCTTGTTGAAGGGTTGCCTGAGATTGAAGATTTTAAGATATATCTGTCAAGGGAAAAACTAAAAAAAACATCAAAAAAATTTATGGAAAAAATTTTCAGCGAAGATAACTTGTTTGTTGAAAATTTTATTGAAGGGAGAAGCGGGCATCAGAAAATATTACTTTCCGACCAGATTGTGAAGTCAAAAAAATCTTCCGACGATTATGACAAATTCGCCGCTACGGTAAAAAAATCGCAAAACAGCGAAGATTTTTTCAAGGCGATAAAAATTCCCACCGAAAAATTTATTTGGGGACCTCTCGGACGGCAGGAGATATTGTCAAATCCCGGAAAATATATTTTATACACATCAAACGGGCCTCTGACACTTTTACAATTTGTTCCAGCCGGAAAAAAAATTGAAGGTTCTTATATTTACGGCAAGGCGGAGCCGTTCAACGAGGAAATGGAATTTTCTTTTGATATACTTGTGAACTGGATAAAACTTGCGGGACTAAAAATGGAATACGCTCACACTTCGGGGCATGCTTCGGCAGACGACTTAAAAAAATTCATACAAGCGGTTAAGCCCAAGTTTGTTATGCCGGTTCACACGGAAAATGCCGCTATGTTTGAAAAATTCGGTGCGAAAGTTTTAAGACCTGAACTAAAAAAAATTCTGGAGGTGTAAATTTCTCTTGACAAATCTTTTTCAAGTTGTAAAATGAAACTGTTGAAAAACCTTGCCACAGAGAACACAGAGAACACAGAGATTTTATTTTGTTAATCTTTTCTCTGTGAACTCAGTGCCTTTCTCTGCGACTCTGTGGTAAATGCCTTTGACTCTATGGCGAAAAAAACTTTCATTCTTGATACAAACGTTTTAATCCACGACCCCGAATCAATTACCGCATTTGAAGACAACACAGTCATCATACCGATGGCAGTTATTGAAGAACTTGACAATCTTAAAAGATTCCACGACGAAAGAGGCAGGGCGGCAAGAAGCGTCGCCAGAAAATTAAACAATCTCGCCGTAAAAGGAAAATTCAGCGAGGGCATTCCTCTTGATAATGGTGGAAAACTGCTCATAGACCTTGAACAAAAAATAAATCTTCCATATGATTTTTCAAACAATAAAAAAGATAACCTGATACTTTCGGCGGCGTTCGCCCGTCAGAAAAAAAACGAAAACATAATTTTTATAACGAAAGACATAAACCTTCGCATTAAAGCGGAAGCCATCGGACTTGTTGCTGAGGACTACGAAAAAGAAAAAATAAAAATTGAACAGTTATATCAAGGATACAGGGAAATAATACTGCCTGGCGACGCAATAGATAAATTTTACAAAAACAAATCTGTTAAAATAAAAGATGAACTTACCGCGAACGAATTTGTGATATTGAAAGATGAGACGAACCCGCAAAAGTCCGCACTTGCCAAATATGACAATAAATCAAAATCACTTGTTTCTCTTATCTATAAAGAATCCGCCGTGTGGGGACTGAAACCGCTCAACACCGAGCAGAAATTTGCGTTTGAACTCTTGCTTAACGACAGCATTCAATTGTTAACCCTTATCGGAGTTCCCGGCGCAGGAAAAACACTTTTATCACTGGCGGCGGGGCTTCAAAAAACAATTGATGAAAAAATTTATAAACGGCTTTTAGTCGGAAAATCTGTTACGCCTGTCGGAAAAGATATCGGTTATTTGCCCGGAACCAAAGAGGAAAAAATTTCACAGTGGATGGGGTCAATTTACGACAATCTTGAATTTCTCGTAGATAAAAACAATCCCGACGAAAGCACCGAGGACAAAGTCCAGTATTTTTTTGACAGCGGAAAAATAGAAATAGAGGCGTTAGCGTTTTTAAGAGGCAGGAGCATTCCGAAACAGTTTATTATAATTGACGACGCACAAAATTTGACACCACACGAAATTAAAACTATAATATCCAGAGCCGGTAACGGCACGAAAGTGGTTCTGACCGGCGACCCTTATCAAATAGACAATCCTTACCTTGACGCCGAATCAAACGGACTGACATATCTTGTTGAAAGATTTAAAGGACAGGAAACTTACGGACATATAAATTTCAGAAAAACGGAAAGGTCGCAGCTTGCGGCCCTTGCCGGCGAACTTCTGTAAAAGAACACGGAACAGAAGCGGAACAAGACACGGAACAAACACGGAATAGTTCTGTGTCAGTTCAGTGGTAGTTATATGGAGACACTTTTTGCGGATTTGCATATGCACACAAAATACTCTGACGGAACTTTCTCGCCTGAAGAAAGCGTAAGGTATGCGCAGAAAGTAGGACTTGCAACCATCAGCATAACCGACCATGATACAACCGAAGGAATTCCCGGCGCAATCAAAGAAGGTTCAAAAAGAGGAATTGAGGTAATACCCGGAATTGAACTTTCGGTTGAATTCAAAAACTCACACAATCAGGAAATGCATATACTCGGATATTTTATCAACTGGGAAGATTCCTCTTTTCAGCAAAAATTAAAACTTTTCAGAAAAGCAAGAGAAAGACGGGCGTATCATATTTTGGATAAATTGAAAGGTCTGGGAATTGCGATTGACGAACGGCGGCTGTTTGAAATAGCGGGCATCGGAGTAATAGGGCGGCTTCATTTCGCAAAAATGCTCGTTGAAAACAAATCCGTTTCGCATACGCAGGAAGCATTCCTGAAATATCTTGGCGACGGCAAACCGGCATATGTTCCGAAATTCCGTCTGTCGCCCGACGAAGCGATAAAAATGATTTTGCGTATCGGCGGAATTCCGGTTTTGGCACACCCGCATTTTAACACCATCAATTACAATGTTGTAAAATCTCTTGCTAATTTCGGATTAAAGGGAATTGAGGTCTGGCATACAAAACACTCGGCGGATGAAACCGACAAATTCAAAAAAATGGCGGGTAAATTTGGAATGCTTATGACAGGCGGAAGTGACTGCCATGGCGCGATGAACGGCGCGCCGCCCATAATGGGAAATATAAAAGTGCCGTATTCTGCTGTTATAGAATTAAAAAAATATAAAAACAATTTGGAAAAGAATCACAGCCGTCTTTTTTCTTGACATTTTTTATTAAAAATAATATAATTGAAACTTGTAATTGAAGGAATTCCGTGACCCGTCTGATAAAGGCGGTGATTCGGAAGCTGCCCCGCAACGGTAAAGCCCGGTCTATCAATTACAAAAACTCCGCGGGGAGAAAGTCCACTCAACTTCTCTGGAGTTGGGTTTTTTGTTTACCATGTTAGAAATGGCGTCCCGTAAAGCGGGATTTCTAACGGGATTTATGGAGGAAACTTGATACAAATTTACACGGGTAACGGTAAAGGCAAAACGACTGCAGCGATGGGTTCGGCTTTAAGAGCATTGGGACACGGAATGAATGTCTGCATAATTCAGTTTTTTAAAGTAAAAAATTATTACGGTGAACAAAAAATATTCAAAAAATTTAAGAATCTCGTATTTTACTCGTTTGCACAAAAACATCCGCATTTCTATAAAAACATAAAAACAAAAGATATTAAAAATGAGTGTGAAAAAGCAGTGCTGCTTATTAAAAAAATAATCAAAGAAAAAAAATGTGATTTACTGATTCTTGACGAATTAAACATTGCTATTCGCGACAGATATGTTGATGTTGGAAAAATTGTTCAATTGTTAAAGAGCACACCTAAAAAAATGGAAATAATTATAACAGGTAGGGCAGCACACAAAAAAATACTTAAACTTGCCGATTTAATAACCGATATGCAACTGGTTAAACATCCATATTATAATAGTATAAAATCACGCAAAGGAATTGATTATTAAAAAATGGGAAAAATTATTTTTATTTTGGGCGGAGCACGAAGCGGAAAAAGTTCTTTTGCAATTAAACTTGCTGAAAAAGAAAAGAATATCTTGTTTGCAGCGACAGCAAAACCTTCCGATTCTGAAATGAAGGAACGAATAGAAAAACATAAAAAATCAAGACCTAAAAATTTTAAAACCGTAGAAATTAAAGAAGGACTTTCAGAAATATTCAGGGCGAATTTTAATACGGCAATAATAGATTGCCTTACAATTTTTGTCGCCGGGAAAATGATGAGAGGCAATAGCGAGCAGCAAATACTTGAAGAAATTAAAAAATTCCTGACGGAAATAAAAAATAAAAAAATAATAATCGTTTCAAACGAGGTAGGCGGAGGAATCGTTCCAAAAAATAAACTTGCAAGAAAATTCAGGGATGTGCTTGGAGATGTAAATAAAATGATTTCGAAATTATCCGATAAAGTATATCTTATGACTGCCGGTATTCCAATTTTAATTAAAGGGAGGAAAAATGATTAGTAAAAAAATTGAAGAAACTGTTAAAAGAATTAAACCGCTTGATAAAAAAATTTTTGAGCAAACACAGAAACGATTGAATAATCTCACAAAACCGCTGAACTCACTTGGACGGCTGGAAGAACTTGCTAAACAAGTTGTAGCAATCATAGGAAAAGAAAAACCCGAATTAAAGAAAAAAGTGATATTTACTCTGGCAGGTGACCATGGGGTTGTTGAAGAGGGCGTTTCCTGTTATCCAAAAGAAGTGACAGCACAGATGGTTTACAATTTTTTACAGGGTGGAGCGGGAATAAACGTTTTGGCAAGGCATATCGGTGCGAAAGTTATTGTCGCCGATATCGGAGTTGCTGAAAAGATAAATGTAGCCGATGCTTCAGCATTGGAACTGAAAATTAAGAAAATAAATTTTGGGACGAAAAATTTTACAAAAGGTCCTGCAATGACGGAGGATGAAGCGGTAAAATCAATTGAGGCAGGAATAGAACTTGTTGAAGAAGAATTAAAAAATGGAATTGATATAATCGGCACCGGTGATATGGGAATCGCAAATACAACACCATCTTCAGCAATCACCTCGGTAATTTGCGGCGTTGATGTTGAAAAGGTTACCGGCAGGGGAACCGGTATTGACGATAAAATGTTAGAAAATAAAATCACAGCAATAAAAAAAGCAATCGCTCTAAACAGACCGAATAAAAAACATTGCATTGATATATTATCAAAAATCGGCGGATTTGAAATCGGGGGACTTGCCGGCGTAATTCTTGCCGGAGCATCACATAAAATTCCCGTGGTTATTGACGGATTTATTTCGGGCGCGGCCGCACTTCTGTCATATACATTACAACCGACGGTTGTGGAATACCTGATCGCATCACACTGCTCTGTGGAACAAGGACACAATGTTATCTTAAAATATCTCGGATTAAAACCTGTGCTGGATTTGAACCTCCGTCTCGGTGAAGGAACCGGTGCTGCCTTAGGTATAAATATCGTTGATGCGGGTTGCAAAATACTGACAGAAATGGCAACTTTTGAGAGTGCTAATGTAAGTACAAAAATTAGCAATCTTTGAGAGGAGGTATTTACACAAATGTGTAAGAAAATAAAAATAACAAAAAAACAAAAAAATGTTCTGAAGTTCATTAAAAGGTCAATGAAAAGAAGGGGAATCCCTCCAACCGTTAGAGAAATAATGCACTATTTTAGATTTAAGAGTTCACGGGCGGCACAACACTATATTTCAATTCTTATTAAAAAGAAGTTATTAAAACCCCGGCGGCTAAATGGTTTAAAAAGAAGAGTCGCCCGTGGTTTAAAATTAAGAAAAACTTACACATTTGTGTAAGTTTTTTATATGATAGAAAAATTTCTTTCAGCAGTTGGTTTTTTAACAATTTTTCCTGTTGTGAAAAGGGAATTTGAAAACTGCACGATTTTTTTCCCGCTTGTCGGATTATTTATCGGCGGGTTTCTTGTATTGGTAAATTATTTAGGTTCTTTTTTATTCCCCAAAAATGTAGTTGATATGTTGGTTATTATTTCACTTGTAATAATTACCGGCGGACTTCACCTGGACGGTTTTGCCGATACTTGTGACGGTTTTTATGCGGGAAAAAATAAAAATGACACTTTAAGAATTATGGATGATGCTCACATCGGAGCAATGGGTGTTATCGGAATTTTTTGTATCCTCGGATTGAAATTTTTTACACTCCAAAGTATTCCGCAAAAAATTTTATATCCGTCATTACTACTGTTTCCGACTTTAAGCCGGTGGTCAATGGTTTTTGCATCTACAATTTCCAAGCCGGCAAAAAATGAAGGACTCGGAAAAACTTTCATTGATACCGTTTCAAAAAAGGATTTTTCTATTGCTACAATCGCCGCAGTTTTAATATCTTTTCTTATTTTTGGATTGAAAGGATTTTTTATTCTGATTGCAGTATTTTTGGTTTCATTTATTTTTCTGAAACTTGTAAGTAAAAGAATCGGCGGCATTACTGGCGATATATTAGGTGCATTAAACGAAATAATTGAAACCCTCGTGCTTCTAATTTTATGTATAAACTAAAACAAGAATTACTCTTATCTGCAAAACGAAATTCTGCCGAAGGAATGCTTTTCTCGGGCGGATTGGATACCAGCATATTAGCATTGCTCTCTCCAAATATTCCAGCGATAAATATAAGTTTGGAAAATCTCGCGCCCGACCTTAAATTCGCAAAAATGTTAGAAAAATTTCTTCATTTGAAAGTGTATTATCAAACAATAAAAACTAATGAAGCGATTTCTGTAATTCCTGAAATAATAAAAATATTAAAAAGTTTTGACCCTGCAATTCCAAATGATATACCTGTTTATTTCGGATTAAAATTTGCCAAAAAACTTGGATTAAAAAGTATAATGACCGGTGATGGTTCCGACGAACTTTTGGGCGGGTATGATTATATGCAGAGTATAAATAATTTAGATGATTACATTCGGAAAATCACAAAAAATATGTATTTTAGTTCAAATGAATTGGGAAAATTTTTGGGAATAAAAGTTAAACAGCCATATATGGACAAACAATTCGTTAATTTTGCTTTATCAATAGACAAAAAATTCAAAATCAGAATAGAGCGAAACAAAGTTTTCGGTAAGTGGATATTGCGGAAAGCGTTTGAAGATTTATTACCAAAAAAAATTATTTGGCAAAACAAAAGACCGCTTGAGGTAGGTTCCGGTATGACAAAATTAAGGGGAATCATTTCCGATAAAATTTCAGATAAAGAATTTATAGAAAAGCAGAAAATTTATCCTGTAAATTTTTTCAACAAAGAGCATCTTTATTATTATGAAATCTACAAAAAGGAAGTTGGAGAAATTCCAAAACCAAAAGAGAATGAAAAAAAGTGCCCGGGTTGTGGCAGCGGAATGGGTATTTTTTCTTCTCACTGTAAAATTTGCGGAGGTATAATAAAATGAAAGCATTTGCTTGCTTTAGCGGTGGAAAAGACAGTTGCCTTGCTTTGCACAGAGCATTAAAAAATTTTGAAATAAAATATCTGCTGAATATGACCTCCGAAGACGGAAAACATTCTCGGACACATGGTATTTCCTCAAACTTATTAAAATTGCAGGCGGAATCAATCGGGATTCCAATAGTTCAAAGAAAAAGTTCGTGGAAAAATTATGAACAGGAATTTAAAAAAGTTATTTCTGAACTTAAAAAAGAAAATATTTCTTACGGCATATTCGGCGATATTGATTTGCAGGAACACAGGGATTGGGTAGAACGGGTCTGTAAAGAAACAGGTATAAAACCGATATTGCCATTGTGGAAAGAGGAAAGAGAAAAATTGATTTCAGAGTTTATTCAATCCGGATTCAAGGCGATTATTGTCGCTACAAATTCAAAATTTTTAGACGAAAAATGGCTGGGTAGAGAAATCAACGAAAAGTTTATCGCCGACTTAAAGAGTTTAGACAATATTGATTTATGCGGCGAAGTCGGGGAATATCATACTTATGTTTATACTGGACCCATTTTCAAAAAACTGTTAAAAATTAGCCGCGGCAAAAAAGTATTTAGAAATGACCATTGGTTTCTTGAAATTAGCGAATGTATATGAAGATATTTTTAATCTTAATACTCGGATCTAATTTTTTATACGGTGCTGATTTCCCAAATAGAATTATCTCGCTGGGACCAACCATTACAGAACAACTTTATCTCTTAAATGCGCAAGATAAAATTATAGGAAATACGATTTATTGCAAGATGCCGCCGGAGGCAAAAAACAAAGAAAAAGTAGGAACTATAATAGAACAGGACTTGGAAAAAATTCTCACTCTCAAGCCGGATTTGGTTATTGCAAGTGCAATGACAAATCCCAAGACCATAAAGAAATTAAACAATTTAGGAATAAAAGTTGTTCGGTTTTCATATGCAAAGAATTTCAATGAAATTTGTCATCAGTTTTCGGAGTTAGGCGAAATTGTCGGTAAAAAAAAAGAGGCAGAAAGAATTATTGAGGAAGTAAGAGGTAAAGTAGAGTTGATAAAAAAGAAAACAATGACCAAAAATTCCGCTAAAGCGGGACAAAAAGTTTTTGTTCAGATAGGCGCAAAGCCGCTCTTTACCGTTACAAAGGATTCGTTTATAAATGATTTTATTGAATTTGCCGGCGGAATAAATATCGCAGACACTAAAACCGGACTTTACAGCAGGGAAGAGGTCGTCGCTAAAAATCCCGATGTGATTATTATTACAACTATGGGAATTGCAGGTGAAGAAGAGAAAAAAATCTGGAATAAATATAAAACAATAAACGCAGTAAAAAATAACCGGATTTATATTGTGGATTCTTATAAACTCTGCAGCCCCACGCCCGTAAGTTTTGCAGAGACATTAAATGAAATAGTTGAGATTCTGTATCCAAAAAAATAAAGGTCGCTCGCAAGCAAATATTCCCACGGGGACTTCCTTCGGTCGCTCCTGCGGGGTATAGGTCGCAAATTCAAAACCTGCAGACGCTTTGCTAATTTCTTGCTTCGCTCTGATGTTAAAGTGGTGAGAAAATAAATGAGTAAAAAATTATTACGATGGTCTATGCTGATATTGATTTTAACAGGAATTCTTGTTGCTGTCAGCATTTTTTCTTTATGCGTCGGTTCTTCGGGAATACCATTAAAGAAAATTTTTTTCACAATCCTTGAAGGTCGGGGTTCTACCGAATACAGCATAATTTTTGATATCCGGCTGCCGCGAATTATTTTGGGCTTTGCAGTGGGCGGTGCACTATCCTTGGCGGGCGTTATCCTGCAGGGACTTTTTCGCAATCCGCTGGTTGAACCATACACGCTCGGTATTTCAGGCGGAGCCGCTCTGGGCGTATGTTTGAACATCGTTTTGGGAATATATCATACTTCCATTTTATCTCTGCCTGTTTCAGGTTTCACAGGTGCTATGTTGGTTGTTTTGCTCGTTTATTTTTTAACTCTTAAAAAAGGCATATTAAAAATTCAAGGACTTCTTTTAACGGGCGTAATGCTCAGTTTTATTTCATCGTCTTTGATTATGTTTATTATGGCGATATCTAAAGTTGAGGATTTGCACGGAATTATATTCTGGATAATGGGTTCTCTGGAAGAACCGAGTATGCTTCTTATAAAAATAACCGTTTTATTATCCGTATTTGGTCTGTTTGCCTCATATCTTTTTTGTCGCGACTTAAATGCTTTTGCTTTGGGTGAAGAAGATGCATCTCACTTGGGCGTGGACACCGAAAAAACAAAAAAAATACTTTTTATTTTATCATCACTGTTAACCGGCTGCGCCGTATCGGTCGCCGGGGTTATCGGATTTGTCGGTTTAGTCATTCCTCACTTCGTCCGAATGTTTATCGGCTCTGACCACAGAGTGCTTATACTTGCCTCATTTTTAACCGGCGGCGCATTTTTAATTGCGTGCGATACAATCGCAAGAACGGTTATTGCGCCTATAGAACTGCCGGTCGGCGTAATCACAGGAATTATCGGCGGAATTATGTTTATCTATTTCTTAAACAAACGGAAATAATATGCTTGAAGTAAAAAATCTTGTCTGCGGATATAATAATAAGTTCATTCTAAAAAATATTAACTTTGAACTGAAAAACAAAGAAATCCTCGGAATAATCGGTCCTAACGGTTCGGGTAAAACGACTCTACTCCGTGCAATAAGTAAGATAATTAAACAGCAAGCGGGACAGATTATTTTTGAAGGAAAAGATATAAAAAAAACAGGGCTTAACGAACTGGCTAAAAAAATGGCTGTGGTAATGCAATTTAGCGTTGCGTCAGAATCATACTTTAACATGACAGCGGAAGAAATCGTACAATTAGGCAGAACACCTTTTCATTCCAGATTACAATTTTCAGAAACAAAACAGGATGAAAAAATCGTTGAACACGCTATGTTGTTAACCGAAACATTTAATTTAAGAAACCGTCCCATATTAGAATTAAGCGGCGGAGAAAGACAACTTGTTTTTATCGCCCGTGCTATTGTTCAACAACCGAAACTGCTTGTACTGGATGAACCGACGGCACATTTGGATATCGCACATCAGATAAGAATTTTGGATCTTACAAAAAAATTAAATACGGACTTTGGTCTTACGGTGATGGTGGTTCTGCATGACCTGAACCTGGCAAGCGAATACTGTGATAGAATAATGCTTCTCAATAATGGCAACATTCGTAAAATCGGAATACCTTCGGAAGTTTTAACCTATCAAATTATTGAAGATGTCTATAAGACAGTTGTAGTCGTAGAAAAAAATCCGATATCAAAAAAACCATATATAATTTTGGTATCGGAAGCGGACAGAACAGGGAATCCGGTGATTGACCTGAGATATACAGAGGGTTGAAAATCCGGAACAGTCCCGCTACTGTGATGAGGACGAAATTTCCTTAATGCCACTTTTCCGATATTTGGAAAGGGAAGGCGAAATTTCGGATGAACCTGAGTCAGGAAACCTGACTGTCTGCAAGAAAATTCTCTTCGAGAGAAAGGGAGGCAAAAATGCAAATAAAAAGTTAAAAGGCTTGCCCTGATGAAAATCATGGGTTAAAGGTTAAAAGTGGGAATGGGAAAATATGGGAAGTAAATGAAATTTTTGGAGGGAAAATGAAAAAGTTTTTTGGTATATTATTCGTATTGTTGGGAATGGGAACAGTTTATGCTCAGGAAACGGCAGTGTTTATCGGATTGCGTAAAGAAGTCCCTATTGAAAAAACAGCAACAAATATCACTGTGATATCGGAAGATGAAATAAAAAAGTCCAATGCAAAAAACGCTGGTGAACTTATTGAAAACAAGGTTGGGATTACCGATGTATCAAAATATGGAACGCTTGGCTCCGAATCAACGCTTCGTATTAGAAGCGGCGGGGCTTCTGCACAGCAGGTACTTGTTATGGTTGACGGCCGACTGGTTAACGACACATCATTGGGTTCGGCAAATCTTACAGAGATACCATCGGAAAATATAGAACGGATTGAGATACTGCGAGGCCCGGCTTCCGCTCTTTACGGTGCGAATGCATTAGGCGGTGTCGTCAACATCATCACAAAAAAAGCAACCGCCGTAAAACCCAAAACCGAAATCGGCATTGAGCAGGGAAGTTTCAATACACAAAATTACAAAATGAACTTTACCGCGATGCCGGGAAAAGCAAACATATTCTTATCGGGCGGGAAAAATATAACCGACGGTTTTAGAGATAATTCGGATTATGATGCGACGAATTTTTCCGCAAAAATCGGTTATGATTTTGAAAAATACGGCGAACTTTCGGAAAGCTTCGGATTTTTAACTTCTAAACTCGGAGTGCCGGGAACTAACAACACTCCACTTGGCGAATGGGATAATCACAAAGAGAGAGCGGCGTATTCGCCGAACGCAAACCAGAAAGGTAAAAAATTTTATAGCCAACTTGAACATAAAATTATTGTCGCAAACGCACCGCTAAAAACAAACTTGTACTGGGATGCCCAAAAAAGAACTTACAAAGACCCCGATTGGCTTACTAACACCGTTTCCGAACCGGAAAATACGGGATTTAATTCGCAATTGGAGATTTCCAATATGGTTGTAGGGATTGACGAAAGAACAGAAAGATTTACCCGCACAGATAGTTCAGTCAAAACAATAAATAAAACAAGGGATAATTATGCGGCATTCGTTCAGAGAACTTTCGAGATAGATAAATTGTCTTTGACACCTGGGGTTAGATATGATTATAATTCCTCATATAAGGACTCGACAAATCCGCGGGTTTCAGGCGTTTACCGGCTAACTGAAAAAATCAAACTATCGGCAAACATAGGCACCGCTTTTAGGGCGCCGACTTTTGAGGATTTGTATTCTCCGTATATTTCTTGGGGAATCGGGGATACACAAGGCAACCCTGATTTGAAACCTGAAAAGTCAATCGGAACCGACATGGGTTGCGAATATAAAATATCGGAGTCCCTGCTTTCAAAAATTACGCTTGCATATATTGACATTCAGGACTTAATTGAATGGAAAAATATATCAGCGGATTTTTCGTATGATAAATACAGACCGGTTAATGTCGGCGCAGCTTTGTCCCGGGTCGGCGAGATTGAATTTGAAAATAAAATTTCAAAAAAACTCGCGCAAAACTTAAATTATACTTTTCTTGAAAGCAAGGAAAAAAATGAAACAGGAATTTATCAATACAGGCAATATACGCCGAAACATCACATCAATTATATGTTAAACTATTCCGCACCTTTGGAACTTAAAACAAAACTTGCCGTTGAATATACTCACAAACAGATATGGAAGGATATCTGGGGACTGGAACATAAAGTTCCGGGATATACCGTCGCGAACTTGAAAATAAGCCGAAACATTCTTCAGTCGGAAGTTTATTTTTCATGTGAAAATATTTTTAACAAAAGATATTTTGCAAGAGAAAATTTTCCGCTTCCCGGAAGAACATATTCTGCCGGTATAAATCTGTATCTGTGGGATTGATTCAAATTTCCGGCGAGTTGCCGAAAATTCTCGTAGAGCACCCTTAAGGGTGCTCTACTTTTTTTATTGATTTTTTTCCAAAAAAAACTATACTATTTGCTATGCTAAAAAATATCAAACCGGAAATCGCTTACCGTTTAATAAATCACGGACCTGTTGTTTTAATCACAACATCAGATAGAACCGGAAAACCAAATATAATGACCCTTGCATGGATTACCGTTGTAAACTCCGAACCGCCGCTTATTGCAATTGCGATGGGGGAACAAGCATATTCGCAAAAACTGATAAAACAAACAAAAGAATTTGTTATAAATATACCGGACAAAAAACTTATAAAAAAGGTTTTATATTGCGGTTCTGCGTCTGGTAAAAATACTAACAAGTTTAAAAATGCAAATTTCACAGCAATCCCATCTCACAAAATCAGTTCTCCTAAAATAAAAGAATGTTTTGCCCATCTTGAATGCAAAGTACTTAATCAATATAAATACGGTGATGTCACACTTTTTATATCAAAAATCGTTTATGCAGATGCCGACGATAAACTTTTTGACGAATATATTAAGACAGAAAAAATAAAAACAATTCACCATCTTGGAGGTGGCTGGTTTGCAGAAACAGGAAAAAGATTTAAACCATAAATTAGAAAAATTAAAAAATATCTTGAAAAAATACGAAAAAGTTTTAATCGCTTATTCCGGTGGAGTTGACTCAACTTTTTTGCTGAAGGTTGCGGTTGATACTCTTGGCAAAAAAAATGTCATAACCACCGTTGCGATTTCGCAGACATATCCTAAAAATGATTTATCTTGTGCAAAAAAAATTATTAAACAATTCGGGGTCAGACATCTTTTCCTGAAAACCGGCGAAATGAGCAACAAAAACTTCGTACGCAATACGCCGGACAGGTGTTACTGGTGTAAAGACGAACTTTTCGGACGGCTGGCGGAACTTGCAAAAAAAGAGAAAATAAAAATCATCTGCGATGGGACCAATTATTCCGACAGAAATGATTACCGTCCCGGAATGAAAGCGGCTGAAAAATGGAATATCAAACATCCGCTTTTGGAAGCCGAACTTTCTAAAAATGACATAAGATTGCTTTCAAAAAAAATGAAACTTCCGACATGGAATAAAGAGGCATCGCCATGCTTAGCATCGAGATTTCCTTACGGGCACAAAATTACATCGGAGAAATTAAAAAAAATAAATGATGCGGAAAATGAATTAAGGAAACTGCAATTAAAAAATCTGCGTCTACGGGATTATAAAGATACAGCAAGAATAGAAATTGATAAAAATCAGTTAAGCAAAATATTCAAAAACAACATTCATAAAAAAATAGTTGCTGTCCTAAAAAAATATAACTACTCATATATTACGCTTGATTTGGAGGGATACAGAACGGGAAGTTTGAATAAAATAAAAAAATAATAAAAAACCTTGACAAACTTTATAAAATTTTATATTCTATTTGACAAGTAAAATATATGAAAACAAAGCAAGACGCAGCGCCATTATTTGAAGCGGTCTATAACCACGCTAAAAAGCGGATGGTTTCTTTTCATACACCCGGACACAAAAACGGAAGAAGCATAGATAAAAAACTTTTATCATTTACCGGAAAAAATGTATATTATTTTGATGTAACCGTTTTTCCGGATGTTGATTCACTGCACGACCCGACAAAATGTATAAAACAGGCGCAGGAACTTATGGCAAAAGCATATGGGGTTGAACAGTCATTGTTCCTCGTTAACGGTTCCTCGTCCGGTAATCAGGCGATGTTTTTATCCGCATGCAAGTCCGGTGATTCCATAATTCTTTCAAGAAATATTCATAAGTCCGTTTTGGGCGGAATAATTCTGGCGGGACTTTGGCCGATATGGTTGCAACCTAAAATAGACCAGAATCTTGACATAATTCTTGATGCGGAACCCGACCAGATAGATGAGGCAATCAAAAAATTTCCGGAAGCAAAAGCAGTATTTATCACCAGTCCCACATATAACGGAGTAACAAGCGACCTTCTTGAAATCGCAAATATCTGTCACAAAAACAACAAACTTCTTTTGGTTGATGAGGCACACGGTCCGCATTTGAGATTCCATCGCGACTTTCCCATCTCTGCCGTTGAAGCGGATGCCGATATGGTTGTTCAGTCGGTGCATAAGATTTTATCGGCAATTTCACAGGGCTCGGTTCTTCATATCAATTCCGACAGAATTGACTTCAACCGTGTCAAAAAAGTCGTATCAATGCTGCAAACGACCAGCCCTAACTATCTTACTTTAGCGTCAATTGATTTAGCGAGAAGACAAGCCGTCCTGCACGGTGAAAAACTTTTGGGAGAAATAATAGACGCTGCGGAGTACGGCAGAAAAAAAATAAACCGTCTCAAAAATTTTTTCTGTTTTACAAGAGAAGATATTCGTTCGCGGGGCTATGACCTTGATGTCACAAAACTTACCGTGAATGTTACAAAAACCGGATTATCAGGATTGGAAATAGAGGATTTACTTAACAAACAATATAATATACAGGTTGACTGCGCCGACCTTTTTAATCTTATTGCGATTATGGGAATCGGCTCGACAAGGGCGGATGTGCAAAAATTAGTGAACGCATTAGAAGATATAGATATCAAATATCACGGCATTGAAAAAAATTGGAATCTGAACCTGCCGTCATTGACAACCGAAATGGTAATGACTCCCCGGGATGTTTTCTTTCAGAAAGCATCAAAGCGGGTTTCGTTAAACAAGGCAGCAGGACATATATCCGCCCAGACGCTGACACCCTATCCTCCCGGAATTCCCATTCTTATTCCCGGAGAAAGAATAACAAAAGAAATTTGCGATTATCTTTTTGAACTTTCGTCAAAGGATATAAGAATCAGCGGACAGGAAACTGATACATTAAAAACGATAAAGGTTATAAAATAAAGAACACGGAACAGAAGCGGAACAAGACACGGAACAGACACTGAATAATTCCGTGCCAGTTCCGTGTAGAGTTCTGTGTCAGTTCTGTGGTTTTTATGGAGGGGAAAATGAATGCAAAGGATTTAATTGAACTGAAAAAAATTCTCATTGCGAAAAAAAATGATTTATTAAAAACTGTAAAAGACAAGCAAGAAAAGGACTTGCACGAACCTAATGTCGGTGATGAAGTTGACGCTGCCGGTGACAGCGAAGAAAAAGAACTCACATTCGGATTAAGCGATAATGAAAAAATAATGCTCAATTTAATTGATTCGGCATTAAAAAAAATTGAAGCAGGCAGATACGGACTTTGTGAAAACTGTTCGGCAAAAATTCCGTTGGAACGACTTAAAGCGATGCCGCATGCACGATACTGCATCAATTGTCAGCCAAAATTCGATAAATAAAGAACACGGAACAGAAGCGGAACAAGACACAGAACAGACCTGCCTGACGGTAGGCAGGCACAGAACAGTTCCGCGTCAGTTCAGTGTAGGGGGCGGATTTATCCGCCCACTTTCGTGTCAGTTCCGTGTTATTCGCGAAGCGAATAATTTATGACAGCAAACAACATTCTTCTTGTTATCTATTTCGCATCTTTATCGGGACTAATAATCTTCGGAAGTCACAGATATTTTCTCATATATTTTTACAAAAAATATAAAAAGGTAACGCCCGAAACAAAACCGCTGGTCAACCCCTATCCCGTCGTAACCGTGCAACTTCCTGTTTTTAATGAACTTAATGTCGTATCGCGTTTAATAGAAAATATTGTAAAATTGGATTACCCGAAAGACAAACTGGAAATTCAGGTCCTTGATGATTCCACCGATGAGACGCAAAAAATCGCAAAAGAGTCGGTGGAAAAATTCAAAAAAGAAAATATCAACATTTTTTATATTCACAGAAACAACAGAACCGGTTTTAAGGCGGGCGCATTGCAGAACGGTATGGCAAAAGCAACCGGAGAATTCATAGCCATCTTTGACGCAGATTTCGTCCCGAAACCGGATTTTCTGAAAAAACTTATGCCTTATTTTACTGAAAAGTCAATAGGAATGGCTCAAGCGAGATGGGGACATTCAAACAGAAAATATTCGCTTTTGACAAAAATACAAGCGATAATTTTAGACGGACATTTCTTAATTGAACATACCGCAAGAAACCGCTCGGGAAGATTTTTTAATTTTAACGGCACTGCAGGAATATGGCGGAAAAAGACAATAGAGTCGGCGGGAGGGTGGCAGGGAGATACTCTCACCGAAGATATGGATTTGTCCTACAGGGCGCAGATTAAGGGTTGGAAATTTATTTTTGTTCCGGATGTCGTAATTCCGGCAGAACTGCCAATTGATGTCAACGCTTTCAAAACCCAGCAGGGAAGATGGGCGAAAGGAACGATACAGGTAGCAAAAAAACTACTCGGCAAAATACTAAAAAGCGACTCGCCCTTAAAAGTTAAAATTGAAGCGATATTTCATCTGTCAAGCAATTTCTCTTATTTATTTCTTATGGTTGTATCACTTGTACTTCTTCCGGCAATTCTGGTGCGACTGAACACAAACAATACAAATCTTTTTATAATTGACATTCCCATATTTTTACTCGGGACCTTTTCAATCGCATATTTTTACTACACATCACAGAAAGAACTCGGATACAGTTCTTGGGATTCTATAAAATATATTCCGTTTCTGATGTCGGCAGGAATAGGGCTAGCCATAAATAATTCCAACTGCGTATTAGAGGGCATCTGCGGACACAAATCCGAATTTGTGAGAACTCCGAAATGCGGTATGACCGGTAAAACCGCAAAACTGAATGCTATAAAATATAAATCAAAAAAAAATCTAATTCTCTATCTGGAACTCTTTATGGCGCTCTATTTCACCGTTTTATTTTATCTCACGATAAGAGCGCGGCTATATTTTCTTACACCCTTAATTTTGCTTTTCCAGTTCGGTTTTATGTATTTTTCCGTATCATCTATTTTACTATCCTTCAAACAAAAATAATTTGAATAAAACATTTTTCATTAGAACTTTCGGTTGTCAGATGAATGTTGCCGATTCGGATTTTATGTCCGAAAAACTGAACAATGCGGGTTATGAAAGATGTAACGATATACACAAAGCCGGCATAATCGTTGTTAACACCTGCACAGTTAGACAGCACGCCGAAGAGAGAGCGTTGTCTTTTATAGGACAACTGAAACAATTAAAAATTAAAAATAAAAAATTAAAAATTATTGTTGCCGGTTGCGCCGCTTCACGGCTGAAAGAAAAACTAAAAGAAAAATTCCCTTACATTGATAAAATAATTCCCGCAACAGAAATAGAAAATTTTTCTGAAATAGTAAAGGATGCCGTTGACATAACGCCGAAAAAACCAAAAACCAAACTTCCGACTAAAGTCGGAGGCTACAAAAACTCAGGAACAGAATTTATAACTATTACTAAAGGCTGTTCTAATTTTTGTTCATACTGCGTAGTTCCGTCCGTGCGGGGAAAAGAAATATCAAGACCTAAAAAAGAAATACTTGCCGATGTAAAAAAACTTATTTCACAGGGCAAAAGCGAAATAACCCTGCTCGGGCAAAATGTAAATAGTTACAAAGTAGGTTCGTTTGATTTTTCCGATTTACTGATTGAACTTAATAAAATTCCTCAAATAAAAAAAATTGGTTTTATGACCAGTCATCCAAAAGATATGTCCGATAAAATCATCAACGCAATCGCTTCATGTAAAAAGGTCGCACGGCAAATTCATCTTCCGATACAGTCCGGCTCAAATAGAATTCTTAAACTTATGAATAGAAAATATACCCGAGAAAAATATCTGAAAATTATTAAAAAACTCAGAAAAAAAATACCCGGCGTAACAATTACAACCGATATAATTGTCGGATTTCCCTCCGAGACAGAAAAAGATTTTCAGCAGACACTGGATATCATAAAAAAAACTGGCATCAAATCGGCATTCACTTTTAAGTATTCACCGAGAGAAAATACGAAAGCATTTAGTATGAAAGACGATGTGAAGTCAGAAATCAAAAAGGAACGCCTTGCAAGATTAAACGCAATTTTTTATAATAGCGGCAAGATAAACCGCAGAGGCACAGAGTTCGCGGAGAACTCCACGGAGAATTAAAACTTTTTTTGCTTTTCTCTGTGTTCTCTGCGTCTCTGCGGTAAATTACTTAAATCTTTATATGTCAAAACTCACTCCCCTAATGAACCAGTATCAGCAAATAAAAAATAATCATAAGGAATCAATTTTGTTTTTCCGACTCGGCGATTTTTACGAAATGTTTAACGACGATGCTAAAACAGCCTCCAAGGTTTTACGGCTAACGCTTACGTCCCGTCAGAATATGCCGATGTGCGGAATTCCTTATCACTCCTATAAATACTATGTCGCCCGACTGCTAAAAGAGGGCTTTAGTGTCGCAATATGCGAACAGATGGAAGACCCGTCAAAATCAAAAGGACTTGTAAAAAGAGAGGTTGTCAGGGTTATCACATCAGGCACCGTTTTGGAAGAAAACCTGCTTGAAGCAAAAATAAATAATTTTTTATGCGCGATTTACCCAAATAATTTAGATTTTGCGATTGCCTTTATTGATGTTTCAACCGGCGATTTTTACAACCTGTCAATCTCCGATGACCAACACTATAGAAAATTAAATATGCAACTATCAAAATACACTCCTTCGGAAATAATTCTTCCCAAATCCGAACAGGAAAATATAAATCTTATAAAAACAATAAAAAAAGAAAAAACAATCCTGACTTTTATAGACGATATAACCTTTTCGCCGGAAATTGCCAAAGATACTTTATTAAAGTTTGAACTGGACGAGGCGGAAAATGAAAATACTAAAATTGCATGTTCGGCGATTATTTTTTACATAGAAAAAACACAACCAGATGTATTAACTAATATACGGAAAATCAGGAAAATTACCGACAATGATTTTTTATCTGTGGACGAATTGGTAATAAAAAATCTTGAACTTGTAGAAGGCATTTCTTCGGGAACAAGAATCGGTTCACTTTTTGAAATAATGGACAAAACGGTTACATCAATGGGTGCGCGGCTTTTAAGAAAATCCATTCTTGAGCCGCTACTGGATATAAAAAATATTTCTGAAAGACAGGATGCAGTTGAGTTTTTTATCTCAAACGGGCTTTTGCGGATGGAAATTCGGGAGATATTAAAAAACTGTCAGGATATAGAACGGTTGCTTTCAAGAATCTCTGCACAGACGGCAAACGGAAGGGATTTGGTTGCTCTTAAAAAAAGTTTAATGGTGATACCTCAGATAAAAAACAAAATCTCGGAGACGATTAAATCCTCCGATTTTCTCGGAAGTTCATCGGTTATAAAAAATTATTTTTCTGACTTAAAAACGGTTGATGAAGTTGTAAATATTATTGAAAAATCAATAGTGGACGAGCCGCCGGCAACCGTTAAAGAAGGCGGACTTATAAAAGCCGGATACAACGGCGACCTTGATGAACTAAAATTTATTTCAAGAAATGCAAAGGACTGGATTGCAAAATTTGAAGCGGATGAAAAACAAAGAACACAGATACAATCCTTGAAGGTAAGGTTTAATTCTGTCTTCGGATATTTTATTGAAATTACAAAAGCCAATCTTGACAAAGTACCGATAGATTATATAAGAAAACAAACCATCGCAAACGGGGAAAGATTTATTACCGAAGCCCTTAAGCAAAAAGAATCCATGATTTTCGGAGCGGAAGAAAAAATATCCGCACTTGAATATGAAATATTCCTGAAAATCCGCCAGGAAATTATACGGGATATTGAAACAATACAGACCAACGCAAAAGCAATCGCAGGAATAGATATGTTTTCGGCACTGGCGGAACTTGCCTGCGAAAACAGATACATAAGACCGAGCGTAAATTCCACATCAATTATAAAAATTACAGACGGACGGCATCCTGTTATAGGAAAAATTTTGGGCGGACAATTCGTACCGAATGATATTCTACTTGATAACGAAAAAAGAATAGCCGTAATAACGGGACCAAATATGTCGGGCAAATCAACTTATTTACGACAAACGGCACTTATTATTATCATGGCGCAAATGGGAAGTTTTGTGCCGGCAAAAGAAGCGGAAATCGGAATTGTTGATTCCATATTTACGAGAATAGGCGCTTCCGACCGTCTGACACAAGGCGAATCAACATTTATGGTTGAAATGAAAGAAGTTTCAAACATTTTGGACAATGCTACAAAAAAAAGTTTTATTCTGCTTGACGAGGTCGGGAGGGGAACTTCTACTTTTGACGGACTTTCCATCGCATGGGCGACGATTGAATATCTGAGACCTCTCGGCGCCAAAGTACTTTTTGCAACGCATTATTTTGAACTGACTGAACTTGCCGAGATACACAATGAAATAATTAATTTAAGCGTGGCGGTTAAAGAATGGAAGGGGGATGTTCTTTTTCTTCACAAAATTGTTGATGGCTGTGCAGATAAATCCTACGGGATACATGTAGCAAAAATTGCCGGACTTCCAAAAAAAGTGATTGACAGGTCGGAAGAACTTCTTGCCTTTTTTGAGAAAAATTACAATAAAAAAAATTCCCGACAGCCGGAACTTTTTATTCCGCCGGATGAAAAAATTCTTACAAAATCACCCGTACTTGATGAAATTGAAAAAACCAATCCCGACGGAATGAAACCATTAGATGCACTGCAAAAAATTTACGAATGGAAAAGGAGAATAAGTGAACAACGCTGAAAAAAGGAAATTCAAAAGATTTCCGGTTCTATATCATCTGATAAAACCGGTTTTAATCCGCACGCGAGGTTCAAAAGCCGGAATATCAAGTCCCGCGATTATGGCAAATCTTTCGGCGGGTGGAATGGCGCTTTTAACTTTTTCGCCGCTCGCCGTCGGTAAAAATATTTTAATTTCTTTTGACTTAAAAGACCTAAAAATTGACAATGTTAAAAGTAAGGTCGTCCGATGCGAAAATAAAGAGGGCTCCTATATTTTAGGTGTTCAGTTTTTGAATCTTAAAAAAGAACTTGCTGATGTGATAAATAAGATGGCTGATGATTTTGACTCCTGCGAAACAAGAATTCTTCTAGGCGAAATACCGGTTTGTAGATATGGATGCAGTTATTTTGAGCACTGCCAGAGAATTGCAAAAGGACATTATTAAAAATCGCTCGGGAATTGTCTCGCGGAACCGCCTCGCCTCTGCAGGCGGGCTCTCACTCGCACGGCAGATAGCGTAAGCCGTGCTCCGTGAAGTTCCGCTCAACAACACCCCTCGCTCTGCGTGGGATTCAAAAATTTCTTGCTCACTCGGTGATTAAAATATGAAGATAAAAGTTCTATCATTGGATTTAATAAACAAAATTGCTGCGGGCGAAGTAATAGAGCGGCCCGCATCCGTCGTAAAAGAACTTGTTGAGAACTCTCTGGATGCCGGTGCAAAAAATATAACGGTTAAAATAAAAAACAGCGGCAGGGAACTCATATCCGTTTCAGATGACGGCTGCGGAATGTCAAAAGAAGATGCGGTTCTGTCTATTGAAAGACACTCAACAAGCAAAATTTCCGACATAACGGATTTGGACAAAATCCATACTCTGGGTTTCAGGGGCGAAGCGTTGCCTTCTATAGCATCCGTTTCGCAAATGTTAATCACCACAAAACCGCCGGATACAAAAACAGGTTTTTTGCTGGAAATTGAGGACGGCAAAATTGTAAATTTGCATGATAAAGGTTGTCCCGACGGCACAACAGTTGAGGTAAAAAACATTTTTCAGAATATTCCCGCACGGCTGAAATTTCTTAAATCGGACAACACCGAAAAAAACAAAATAATTTCTATTTTAACGGATTACGCTGCGGTCAATTTTCATGTCGCATTTTCTTTAACATCCGACGGCAAAGAACTTTTTTCTTATTCTCCGGCAACCAACTTGAAAATCCGCATCGCACAAATTTTCGGGAATGAATTCCTTAATGAACTTATTGAACTGCACCTGCAACATGAAAAAATATCAATTTATGGTTTTATATCCAAACCCGAAATAAAATTTTCAAGCAGAAATAGAATTTTTCTGTCGGTTAATAAAAGACCTATAAACTCCAGAATGATTTTAAGTGCCGTTAAAAACGGTTATGGCGAAGTTTTGCAGAGAAACGAAAACCCCGCGGTTTTTTTAGCGTTTGAAATCAAACCGGATATAATTGATGTAAATGTTCATCCGACGAAGAGGGAAATCAAATTTAAGGATGAAGGAGCAATTTATTCGGTGATTTATCAGACAATACGGAATCACATTATTACAAAAGAAACGATACCTGAAATTTCCTACACTACGCCATATCAAAAATCCGATGAACACATTTCAACACAACCTACCGAATATATCGCTAAAGAAATACAATCACAATTTTCAGAAAAAAAACCGGCATTGCAATACATCGGAAGAATTTTTGAATTATACATACTGGCGCAAGAAAATGAAAATCTTTTTATTGTTGACCAGCACGCCGCACAGGAAAAAATTCTTTATGAAAAATTCAGAAAAAATGCTGACACCCGAAAACCGGAAATTCAAAATCTTCTTATACCTATTAGCATTGAACTCTCTCCGAAGGAATTTAATATACTTTCCGGATTAAAGGAATGCCTGATGCAAATCGGTTTTGAACTGGAAGAATTCGGCAAAAACTTTTTCGCCTTAAAGTCCGTGCCGGCTATTCTCGGTGAAGCATCCGCTATAAATATAATCAATGAAATAATAAGAAGGAAAAAAGTCGGGGAAATAAGCGAAACATCCGCGACGCTGCTTGACGATATAATAAAAACTGCCTGCAAAACCGCCATAAAATCGGGCGACAAACTGTCGGATACGGAATCAATAAAACTTTTGGAAGAATTATTTGAGTGCGAAAATCCCTATACCTGCCCTCACGGAAGACCAACGATTATTAAAATCACAAAAGACGAATTGGATAAAAAATTTTTAAGAAAATAGAAAAAGTTTTAATATCACATTTTTTACTTGACAAAATTTTCTTTTTTTGTATAATTGCTAAAAGATGGTAAAAAAAGGTGTTATCTTGGTAAAAGAAAATAACAAAAGGAAGGTACAAAATGCACTTAAAAACAATTGAATTAGGCGGGTTCAAATCATTTGCAGACAGAACTGTTCTTACTTTCGGAGAGGGCATTACTGCAATTGTAGGTCCTAACGGATGCGGAAAAACAAACATTACGGACGCGATAAAATGGGTCCTTGGCGAACAATCGGCGAAATCACTTCGCGGAACAAAAATGGAAGATGTTATTTTCAGCGGAACTGCTTCAAGAAAACAAACCTCTGTTTCGGAGATAACCTTAACTTTTGACAATTCAAAAAATGTGCTTCCTATTGATTACTCGGAAGTGTGCGTCACCCGCCGGCTTTTCAGAACGGGCGAATCGGAATATCTTCTGAATAAAACCCCCGTCCGTCTCAGAGACATAAAAGATTTATTTTTGGACACGGGAATCGGCATGGGATCGTATTCAATAATGGAGCAGGGAAAAATTGATTTTATTCTGCAATCAAAACCTGAGGAAAGAAGATATATTTTTGAAGAAGTCGCGGGGGTGTCAAAATATAAATCAAAACGGGAAGAGGCGTTGAGAAAACTTGAAAAAGTCGGACAGGATATGCTGCGGTTGAACGACATCCTGTCGGAACTTGAAAGCCAAAAAAACAAACTTGATTCACAGGCAAGAAAAGCGAGACAGTACCAAAAATATCTTGACGAACTGAAAAATTACGAGGTCAACTCGCTTGTCCAAAAATATCAACAGGTTAAAGAAATCAACTCGGCAAAATTAAAAGAACTTACCGATATAAACGAAAAACTTTCTCACATCTCAATTGAGATAGATAAATTAGATGCAAAATATTCCGAATTAAAAATCACGCTGACGGCAAAAGAGGACGAACTTATATCAAAACGCACCGAGGCAAATAAAATTGACTCATCCATCGCGATATTAAACGAGCGGATACTTTCTGCCCAAACGACTAAAAAGGAAAATCTCACACGGAATAAAGAAGCCCAGCAGGAAATTCAACAGGGACAAATTGACAGAATTAATTACGAAAAGGGATTGTCCGCAGCCAAAAAAGAACTTGAGGAAGCGGAAATTGTCGTTTCATCCGCGAAGAAAATACTTGCCGAAAAAACGGAACGGAAAAATAAACTGAACTCGGAGATTACAAAAGCAAATTCGGATATTGAGAATTTGAGGCAGTTAATTTTTAAGACCGCGACCGAACTGTCGGAACTTCACAACAGAAAAACATCTATTAATTTATTTCTGAAAGAGATAAATTACCGGATGGAAAAACTGAAAAATCAGGAACGGGAGACATTGACCAAAAAAGCCGAGCAGGAAAAAATTGCGGGAGAACTTAAAGAAAAAATCACTGTTATAAATTTGACTTTGGAAGAAAAAAAGAAAAAAATTGAGAACCTTACGACTAAAATAAATCAACTCCGCTCGGAGATAGAAAAAAACCGGAACGAACTTTTATCAAAAAAATTATTGGGGGCGCAATTTGATGCACAGGCGGAAGCGATGAACCGCAACTCAAACTACGAATTACATTCCAAAATAAAAGAGGCATTCAACGGGCGGGTTTTGGGAACGGTAAGCGATTTAATAACCGTCGCCGACGATAATGTTTCGGTTGTTCAGTCGGCACTCGGAGAAAAAAGCGATTACATTATTTGTGACACAGAAAATACCGCAACTGAAATTATAAAGTGGCTTAAAAACGGAAATTACGGATGGGCGGACTTTTTGATAATGTCCGAAATTGAAAAAATGCCGATTTCAACTTCAAATGTATTTTCCGGCAAAAAGATTTCTGACCTCATAAATTGCGAGCCGAAATTCAGAAAAATTATGGACTTTCTGTTAGACGATGCAACGCTGAAAAACGAGAACATTTATAGCCGGGGTCTAATAAGCGGCGGAACTTTGCTTCCGGAAAACCGGCTGAGGGGTTCACTGGAAACATCCGCTGAAATAAACCGTCTTAAAAACGAAACCGCAATAATAAACGGTGAAATCGGAAAATTAACCGAATCGATAAAAAATGAGCAGGAAGAAATTACTTCAACCGGGACGGAATTAGATAAGACCGCCGTTTCAGTAGATGCGGGAAAAAACGAATTGATGAAAATTATGACTGAACTAACCTCGGCGGAAGAGTCGTTAAAAACCTCCGTTAATTATCTGTCAATTTTATCCGCCGAATATGAAAATCTTAACAACCAAAAAATTAAAAAAGAATCGGAGAGCATAGAAATCAACGATAGAATTTCTAAATCTGCCTCGCAGGAAAATTCGGTAAAAACCGGATTCGCCCAACTGACCTCTCATATAAAAAAACTTCAAGCGGAACTGGAATCGCAGGAGCGCGACTTTACAGATATACAGATAGATTTTTCGGTCAAAAGTTCCCAGATGGAAAATATCAAAGAAAAAATTAAAACGGCTGATACAACCTTGCAACTTACATCGGCAAAAATTGAAAAATCAAAAAAATGGTTGAAGGAATCCGCGGAAAAAATCGCCGCGATGGAAAAAATAATATCCGATTCAACCGCTGAAATAAATAAAATCGTCGTCTCAAAAGATACCGCTGACGATCTCCTTAAAAACATTGAAAAAGAGCGGGATGAAATCAAAAACGCAATTACTGAACTTGAAAATAATTTAAGAACTCACAGGACACAGCAAAACATATTGCAGGATGAGACCCGGACTCTTGAAAGAGCCGTTTCAAGCACATCGTCGGACATCAGGCAGATTGAAACCCGTATAAAAGAAGAAAAAGGAATCACAATTGAAGACGCCTTAAATAGTTACAAGGAAGTGGCAATGGAGCAGAATGAAATTGAAAAACTGAAAAAGAAAATAGAAACCCTCGGTGCGGTGAACCTTGCGGCGCCGGAAGAATACGAAGCACTTGAACAGCGGTATAATTTTTTGACTAAACAAAAAGAGGATTTGGAAAAAGCGAGAGAGGATTTGCACAACGCAATAAATAAAATCAACATCACCACCCGTCAGAACTTCCAGAAAACATTTACGATTGTGCGTGAAAATTTCAGGAAGATATTTAACCAGTTATTTGAAGGAGGCGAGGCGGACCTGCTTCTTACCGACGAAGGAAATCTTCTTGAAACTGGTATTGATATTATTGCACAGCCGCCTGGAAAAAAACTTCAGCACATTTCCCTTCTTTCCGGCGGAGAAAAAACGCTTACCGCAATAGCGATTCTTTTTGCAATATATCTGTTAAAGCCTGCGCCGTTTTGCATACTTGACGAAATTGACGGTCAACTTGACGAAGCAAATGTATTAAGATTTACGAGGATGCTTAGGGAGTTCGCCGAGACATCCCAGTTTTTCGTCATCACCCACAACAAACGCACAATGGAGTCGGCGAATGTTCTCTACGGCGTAAGTATGGAAGAACTTGGTATTTCTAAAATCATCTCCGTGCATCTTGAAGGTGAAGAAAAACGCGAAGAGTCGTTAAGTAGGATGTAATTTGTTCTAACCTTTTTACTTCTGTCCGCAGATACACGCAGATTTACGCAAATGGCGCGAAGTGTCACCCTGAGTGAAACGAAGGGTCTCGTCTTTAACACCGAGATTCTTCGCCTTCGGCTCAGAATGACATCTTTACTGTTATGCGGTTCCCTTAAAAATGCTTTCCATAAAAATATTGTCAACACGAATTGATAATATCACACTTTCAGATGCATTATCTCTTACAGATAATTTTCTTGCCGACGGCAAATCCCACCAGATAATAACCGCAAATCCTTTAATGATTTTTGAAGCGCACAAAAACGACGCTTCGCTAAAATTAAAAAATATTTTTGACACAGCCGCACTTGTTATTCCTGAAAGTGCGGGCGTTCATTGGGCCGCAAAATTTCTAAAAACTCCGCTTTCAGAAAAAATTCCCGGAATTGATTTTATGATTTTTTTGATGAAATATGCACAGCAAAAAAATTATTCCGTTTTTTTCCTCGGAGCTAAAGAAGAAGTGATAAAAAAAGCGGCGGATGAAATCAAAAAAAAATTCCCGGAGTTAAAAATTGCGGGTTTCCATAACGGCTATTTTCGTGAAACGGGAAACGAACAGGATGTAATTTCACAGATAAAATCGTCCGGTGCGGAAATACTTTTCGCGGGATTAAGCACCCCTTTTCAGGAAATATGGCTCAACAAAAATCTTGAAAAATTGGGTGTAAAAATCGCGATGGGTGTCGGCGGAAGTTTTGATGTTCTATCGGGCAATTTAAGACGGGCGCCGAAATGGATGATAGACAGGGATATAGAGTGGATTTTCCGGGTAGCACAGCAACCGTGGAGAATTTTAAGAATTATAAAACTTTTTTCTTTCGCATTAAAAATTTTAAAAGAAAAAATACGGTTGATTTGTGAAAAATTTTATGTATAATAGTTTTTGTGAAACTCGCCGTTTTTTCCGATATACACTCAAACATTGAGGCATTAGATTGTGTCCTTGAAAATATTTCTCTTGAAAATGTTGATGAGATTATTTGCTGCGGGGATATAGTAGGTTACGGTCCCAATCCCAATGAATGCGTGGAAAAAATTAAGTCAATAAAAAACATAAGAATTATTACTGGCAATCACGACAGGGCAACAGTTGGATTATTTGATATAGAGTGGTTTAACGATAATGCAAAGGCGGCGGTTTTATGGACATCATCACAACTA
>Ga0210017_1000295_pt1 | contig 41029 bp, 40 predicted proteins | sample CryGeyCG2014_020_FD_183966 | JGI IMG/M metagenome (GOLD analysis project Ga0210017, IMG submission 183966) | Groundwater microbial communities from aquifer - Crystal Geyser CG08_land_8/20/14_0.20 (SPAdes) (version 2) | ecosystem: Environmental > Aquatic > Deep subsurface > Groundwater | place... | reverse complement strand
CCGTAAAATTATGGAATTAAGCCTAAAATTATGGAATTAAGCCTTTAGGCTTTTAATCATTATCTCCTGCTGTAAAATTATGGAATTAAGCCTAAAATTATGGAATTAAGCCTTTAGGCTTTTAATCATTATCTCCTTCCAAGGTAAAGTCAATTATTGGATATTTTTGGAAACAATCGTCTAACCATTCTTTTCCGTATTCTTTCAGATATCTATTATAGCTAGAAAAATCATATTCTTCCATTCTCTGACTATAACCATGTTTCACCGGGTTATGGTGTATATAATTAAATCTTGTCCATAAGTCTCTTTCACTGCGTATACAACTATCCCAGTAGTTCTGAAAAACTTTTCTTTTTTCTTGGTTATCCATCTTATTAATCGTATAAGAAATATTACCATGAACCCTATTTAATATTTTTGATAAAATATTACCTCTGTCTGTTTTAAACTCTAAGTGATAGTGATTATCAAGAATAACCCATGCTTTTAATTCATACCCAAAACTTTTAAACTCATATTTCAATTTTTCTAACAATAACTGTTTTTTTACGTCCTCATCCAGAATATGTTGACTTCCATATATTTTTACTGTAAGAAAATACCAACTATTATCAACATAGAGATGAACGGGTTGATGTTTCTTCATAAAACCTTACATAAAACCCTAAAGGGTAAATTCCAGGAATTAAGGGTAAATTCCAGGAATTAAGGCTTTAGCCTTTTAGTTCCTAATATTTCTTCATTTTCTTATGGTAACAGCTTTCAGGCTTATATCCAGCCTCTATCCTTCATCGTCTCAATAAGTTCCTGCACAGCCAGAGCCATCGCTGCTTTTCTGTTGGAAACTTTTTTGGCTGAACCCAAGGAAAAAATCTTTTCAAACGTTCCCGTAATTATATCGCTTATTGTCCTGTAAACTTCACTAACCGGCGTTATACTTCCGGATTTTGAGCTTTTCCATTCCATATACGAACCGATTACTCCGCCTGAATTTGCCAGAAAGTCAGGAACGACTATTATTCCCCTATCTTCAAGTATTGAGTCCGCTTCCGGTGTCGTTGGGCCATTTGCTCCTTCTACTATCAGTTTGGCTTTTATAGATGGCGCGGTATCTTTTGTAATAACATTTTCCAGTGCGGCGGGAACAAAAATTTCAACATCCAACCCGATTAGTTCTTCGTTTGTAATTTTATCTCCTCCACTGAAGTTGCACAATTTACTGTCCTTCTCCTTCATATGTTCACAAAGTTTATCCATATCCAGGCCTTTTTTATTGTAAACTCCACCCGAAATATCGGAAATTCCTATTATTCTTGCACCTTTCTCCTTGAGAAAATGAGCTGTCCAACTCCCGACATTTCCGAAACCCTGAACAGCAACCGCAACACCGTTTAAATCCTTTTTGAAATACTTGTTATACGAGTAAGCAACACTTACTGCAACACCGTAACCCGTTGCTTCTTTACGGCCGGGTAGTCCTCCGATACCAATGGGTTTCCCGGTGACACATTCCGGAATATGCAGTTCGCCGTATATAACAGCCATTTCTTTCGGTCCGGTATTCATGTCCGGTGCAGGTATATATATTCCTGAAGTAAGTTCATTCCTTATTAAATGCACGTATTCTTTCACCAGGTTGGTTTTGTCATACGGGGAGAGGACGTTATCTTTTACACATATCCCTGACTTGCCGCCTCCAAAAGGAATGCCGGTCAATGCTGTTTTTAATGTCATTCTTTCTGCGAGGTCAATTGTCTCTTCCAGCGTCACGCCGGGAGAAATTCTCAGTCCACCTTTTGCAGGGCCTCGTGCAGTATTATGATATACTATATAACCTTCACATGACAGCAGTGTCTTATTGTCCAACCACACGCTTATGTTTAGAATAATTTGTTTTTCTGGTTTACTTAAAAGATCTTTTGCATGTGCGGGGACCGGGAAAATATTTTCCAATTCGGCAAAATTAAAAACTGACATACAGTTACCTCCTCCGTGAAATTATGGAATGTGCATATGCATGAAATTATGGAATGTGCATATGCATGAAATTATGGAATGTGCATATGCATATTATGGAATTAAGCCTTTAGGCTTTCAATCTTTACTGCTTTACCATCATTTAATATTGATTTGCGTGCAGACTCTACCACCAGTTCGTTAATATAACTATTTGCAGGTGTAGCAATAATTCCTTTCTTATCAACTGCTTTAATCAACTCCTGTCTCTTTTTCAATGCCTTATCCTCAGAAAAAGATGATGCTTCGTTTTCAATCCGATAAATTGTATTAATTATTGCTGCTATTGAATCAAAGCCGTATCCGACAGGTTTATAGCCAGCACCCTCCCACGGAACTAATCGATAGAAATCAGGACTGACATAATTGAATTTTGAACCGGCACACCCGATACTTTCCAGATAGCAATGTTCTACTCCACGGAACTGGTCGTCGTGTTTAATCAAACCTGTTTTACCCTTACCTTCAAAAAACATTGAAAGGCATTGTTCGTTGCTTCCCGCCCCATCATCCGGATATCCCAGTCCGTCTATTACTGAGAGTATGCCACCGTTTTCATATTTCACACGGCCGTTAGCCCATAAAAATCCTTCGTTGCCGTTAGGAAATTTACCTTTGATGCCTGAAACCGAAACTTCAACAGGCTTTAGTCCTGTAATAAAATATACAAGATCTACATAATGGCATCCTATATAAACAAACGGGTCTGTGTTATGGACAAGAAACCAGTTCTGAAAGTTGGAGAATCTATAATAATACGGTTCAATCATCTTTGCTTCACCCATAATAAATTCACCGAAATGTCCCAGTTCATAACTGCGTTTTGCGACAAGGGCTCTGCGGTCGAACCGTTTATGGTATTCTACTCCTACAAAAAGTCCTCTTTCTAAAGCAATTTTCTCAATTTCTACGGTCTGTTCATATTTTAACACAAGTGGTTTGACACAGAGTATATTCTGGTTGTTATTTAATGCCTCTTTAACAATTTCATAATGAAGGTGGTCAGGGACGGCAACTACGACAGTTTGTCTCGGTGACATTTTGGCTATCACTTCCCTGTACATGTCAGGAAAATTATCTTCTGGTGATTCAGAAAGTGATGGATAAGCGGTAAAATCCTGACCCGGAAATGCATTCTTTATTTCCCTGTTTTCTTTGAGATCTTTAAGCGGGACATTGTTCAGTGCACAAATGTTTATATTTCCTGCTACTCCGACTCTTTGCAGATGATAGATTGAAGGTAGGATTAAGTCATTGGTAATCATCCCGCCGCCAACTATTGTAACGTCTATAGGTTTGTTATTCATGACATTACCCCCTTAATATTTCATCACAGGCTTCTTCAAGAACTCCTATTCCTTCTCTTAAAGCGGATTCATTTATCACAAGCGGAGGAGCAATTTTTATACATTCTCCGCCGACACCTACGGGAGCAAACATCAGGAGACCCTTCTGGAAACACTTTTCATTAATTTTTAAAGCAGTATCAGGGTCCGGTTCTTTAGTGCCTTTTTTTACTACCTGAATACCGGCAACAAGTCCCTTGCCCTGTACACAGCCAAGTACCTCCGGGTATTTATTTCTTATCCTTTTCAATTCGGGCATAAGTATTTCACCAAGTTTTTTTGCATTTTCAATAAGTTTTTCTTCCTTAATTATTCTAATGCTTTCCAGAGCAGAAACAACCGGAAGCGGACTTGCAGAATGAGTTGATGTCATTGAACCCGGCGGATAAAGCCCCATAATATCTTTTCTGCCTATGACAGCAGAAATGGGCAGGGATGATGAAATACCTTTACCGCATACAATAATGTCAGGTACCACATTATAGTGCTCAAACCCAAACATTTTACCCGTTCTACCGAAACCGGACTGGACTTCGTCAAATATTGTTATGATATCATGTTCTTTGCAGAACTTTACCAGTTTCTGTGCATAATCATCCGGCATAAAGTCAGGACCTACACCCTGGTATGTTTCAGTAAGGACTCCCGCTATTTCGTCGGGTTTTACATTTTGTTCTGCAATGCTTTTCAAAAAAAGTTCAAAAGAAATATCTTCGTTTTTATATCCGTCAGGGAATGGTACTTGAATAAACATTTTTCCTTCGTCAACTATCCATTTCTTAAGTTTGTCCATCCCGCCTGCAAGTTGAGCACCGAGTGTCCTGCCGTGAAAAGCATTTTTGAAAGATACTATATATTTTCTTTTTGGCCCGTATTTTTCCAGAGCATAAGTTTTTGCAAGTTTTATTGCATTCTCTATAGATTCGCTTCCCGTACTGAGCAGGAAAACCTGATAAAGAGACGGAACGGGCGAGAGTTCCCGAAGCACTTTTGTAAGTTCTGCTCTTTTTTCATGAACAAAAACATACGTTGCAAGAAGTTTCTGGTCTAACATTTTTCTTATTGCATTGATAATTTCCTTCCTGCCATGACCTGCATTGGTTATCAATACACCGGAAGACCAGTCAATCCATTTATTCCCCCACTTATCATATACCTGAAACCCTTCAGCCTTATGCCATACTATAGGGGGCTGTCCCATCATTGATTGCGGCTCGGAATCTATTAAAGTTTTAAATATTTCCAAAGATTCGGGAACAGGGAGTTTTGTTTTGATACGTCTATATTTTGTTTTAATTTTTGGTACTTCAACGGGTTCTAAATTGTATTTAGCCATATATCCTTCTTCCTCCCAAACTCCCAACTCTGAGTTAAAGTTTATAAGTTTTTTTTAGCCAGTCTGTAGGCAGTGTCTTTTATCATCTCTCCTGCCTCGGTCATATCAACAATATGTTTTGCAACAAGTCCTGCAAGCCAGTTTGCATCAACTCTTCTTGATAAATCATGTCTTGCAGGTATTGAGAAAAAAGCTCTCGTATCGTCCACAAAACCTGTTGTATTATAAAGACCTGCTGTCTCTGTTACCTGCTCTCTGAATCTCATCATACCATTTATGCTGTCGTGGAACCACCACGGTGCCCCGAGTTTTAATGCAGGATAATGTCCTGCCAGCGGGGCAAGTTCTCTTGAATATGTGCTCTCATCAAGTGTAAAAACGACCAGCGTTAACCGTGAGTCATTCCCGTATTTATTTAGTAAGTTTCTTAAATTTTTAGTGAATTCTGTTTGAACAGATATATCACACCCTTTGTCAGGACCTAATCTTTCATAAATTTCCTGATTATGGTTCCTGTAACAGCCACAATGTAACTGCATTACTAACCCGTCTTCAATACTCATACCCGCCATTTCCATAATCATATGTGCAGTAAATCCTGAGGTATCTTCATCTGTTAATTTTTCCTTTAAGGCACGTTGAAAAATATTGCCGATTTCTGTTTTTGTCAGTTCTTCCGTCCATGGTGTCAGGATAGCCATATCCGTTGATACGGCACCCATTGATTTAAAAAATTGCCTCCTTTGCCGGAGTGCTTTTATGAATGTCTCATAATTATGAATATCAATTCCTGAAACCTTACTTAACTCTTTAATGTTCTTCTTCCAATTTTCTGTATTTAAATCTATTACTGAATCGGGTCTGAAAGTAGGAATAATTCTACTTTTCCAACCAGAATTCTTAATTGCTTTGTGGTACTCTAAATCTGACGTTGCGGAATCAGTAGTGGCAAGCACTTCAATTTTAAATCTGTCAAACAGTGCCCGGGGTGAAAATTCGGGTGAGTCCAGTTGTTTATTAATTGTTTCATAAATCTCAATAGCTGTCTCTTTCGTAAGTTTATATTCTATTCCAAATACCTCTTTAAATTCATAATTTAACCAGATTCCTGTCGGAGTTCCTCAACTGATTCATAGAGTTCTCTGGCAATTTTTCTTACTTCAGGATTCGGATCAAAAAATCTGTCAGTATCTAAAATCAATTTTTCTTTTGTCATACTTCAATCACCTTTTAGATTCCCTCGCTTGTTAGCGGAGAAATTGTTAATATGAAATTAGCAGAACGAGGAACTTTGTTAAGAAATGGTAATATATTAGTTCAGTTAAAACTGTTTTTTTAACTTTCTCTCTATAATTTATACTACAAAAAACAAGGAATGTCAAATTTACCAATCTGAAAAGATTTATAATAGTTTAACACAGGGCGGAATTTTTCAGCGAAATTGACCTCAAGTTGAAAGGAGAACTACTTCTGGCTCCTGTTTACACAGCAACTGTTTGTTAACATGGTAATTATACAATCTTTTTCTACGAACGTCAAGATAATTTTGTTTTCTTTGACATAGAATGGCCTCCATTTCTCCGGACAGTGCCTGAAGCGGTGTAACGTAATTCAGTGAGCTGTGCGGGTCATTGTTGTAGATGTCTTGGAACTTTTTAAACCATTGAAGCACATCATCGACCATGGGAAAATGAGATGGACTATCCCGATGGTACTTCATGGTTTTGACAAGGGCTTCAATCCAGCCAACATCGTCCGGGGTGTTAGGTCTTCCGTAATGGACAGGAAACCCCAGCAGGCTGCGGATATGTTCTTTGGTTTTATTGGCTTTCATGGCAGAACCCCTGTCAGAGTGGGCAATTAGCAAGTCAAGTATGTATTGGGGCGTTGACACCAGCGCTTCATCGACGGCATTGGTCAGGTCGCGGGAAGACACACCGCCCAGGGAGTGTCCGACATGAAGCAGGACTCTCTGTGGAAGCAGGAGCACGGGTATAGCCCAAACGATTACGCCGGAGTCAGTGTCGAACAGTGAACCGTCGTAGCACAGGAGAGAGAAGCCGGCATCCAGCAGGTCATGGGCATCTACGTAAGAAGCCGATTTCCTGCGTACTTTGACTTCTCTGGGGATAGCCGCTGCCTTGAACACTCTGGAAATCGTGCTTATGGAAGCAATGAAATTTCCCGATGTATGGCCATGAACCATCAGGTGGCTCAACGGTTTGTCCGCGAGTTTTTCGTCATAAGCCGTGGAAAGGATTGCCTGCCGTTCTTGGGGCAGGATTTTGTTCCACGAGGTTCGCTGACGATGGGCTTTAGGATTAGCCCACCTGCGGAACTTTCTGGGATTAAGAGAAACAATTTTGCAGGCTTCGGCTTGAGAAATTCCGACGCCGATGGCTTCTTCGATGGCCTTGACCATAAATGTTTTGATCTCTTTACTGAAATGCCCTTTGAGTGTACCCTTGATGCCTAATGCACTCTTTTTTTTAGCAAGGCAAATTCGTGCCCGACGGCAGAAAGTGCCTCTTTTGATTCTTCCAGTTCTTTGAGAACTTCCTGGTGTTCCTCTATGCTGACGACTGATTTTCTCTTGCCCCTTTTTCTGGGTGATGAGAGAGCTTCCAGTGCCGCTTCTTTGATTTTTTTGCGTATAGCAACAAGGTCCCACGGCTTGAGCCAATGCCGTTCCAGTATTTGTTTTACGGGAGCACCCGGAGCCATGCATTCCTGGTAAATATTGAATATCTGTTCCGGGGTAAGTTTTACTTTGTTTTTTATTGATATATTTTCCAATGGTAGCCTCCTTAAAATTATGGGAAATCAGCAAAACTGCCGAATTCCCGGATTTGTTCATTCAAAAATCGCAGGCAGTTTGCCATGCAATGCGTTTTCCCTGTGCAGGTAAGGGTTTCCTGCCTGCTGTTTTAGTAAATTATACTTTTTTTACTTTTCGTTTACAACTGGGGGTAAGAAGTAGTGAATTTCAACTCCATAATGAGGACACTAACGCTGAAAAAGAGGGATGGCAAAATTCTAACCAATGGCTTGGCTAAAAAAATATCTGGAGAAATAATAAGAATTGGATTATACACACCAACAAAATTAAGTAACTTAGTAAAAAATAAAATAAAAGCAAAAGAGCTTTTGACCAATACGGAAGTCACGAAGATACTCAATGATAATCCCCAAAACCACAAAGAGGCAGGCTTTGATAAAGGCTGGCCCTCTAGGTTTGATACATGGTTTAAAATAGCAAAAGAATTAGGCTTTGTTTATTATAAAATCGGAGAAAAAATTAGATTCTCTGAAGTTGGCTTAAGACTTGTTGATAACGAACATCCTGAATTTGAACAACAAGCATTTCTTAATGCTTTTGCTAAATATCAAAGCAACAGCCCTTTTAGAAGAGTATTAAATGAAAATGTTCCGTTTATACTTTTGCTTGAAGTAATTTCAAAACTGAATAAAGATAAAAATTTTAATGGGAGTGGTATTTCAAAATTAGAGTTACCACTAGTTATTTTTTGGAAAAATAATGACTCGGGAAAATTATATCAATTAATAAAAAAGATACGGAAAAAACATGGCTATAATCCAAGCTGGGAAGTAATAATTGATATTTGTGTTAACGGAATCATGAAGGGTAAATTTAAGAAATTCAACCCAAAATCAATTATGGTCGATTATCCAGATGAATTTATAAGAAAAATGAGACTAACGGGATTAATTTCTTTAAGAGGCCGGGGGCGTTTTGTTGATGTCAATAAAAATGAACAGAAGAAAGTTGATTATGCCCTCGCTAATTATTCAGAATATAAAAAATATAAAACAGAAGAAAAATATTTTAAATATATGGCAAAAATTGATAAGAATTTAATTTTATCTAAAAGCAAGCCACTAAGCACTGACGAACAAGATAAGTTTTTAGCTAAGTGGATAAATATATATTCTTGGGATAAGATCAAAGAGGAAATGATTAATTTAGCTAAAAAAAGATTAACCAAGGATGAAATTTTGAAATATCTTTCAAACCCGATAAGACTAGAATTTCTTGTTGCTTTGGCAGTTAAATCAAAATTCCCGGATATAAAGGTTATACCTAATTATCCTTATGATGATGAGGGGTTGCCGATTTCGGCTGCTGGTGGTATTGGCGATAAAGGAGATATTGAGTGCTACGAGAATATCAATGGAATTTTAATTGAAGTCACTATGTCCGAGGGAAGAATACAAACTGTTATGGAAATTTGGCCTATAGCCAGACATTTGGAAGAATTTAGTAAAAACAGCGAAAATTCAATGTGCTATTTTATTGCACCAAGTATATTTAAAGATTCAGAGAGACAGATTGAATTTGTTAAAGAAAAAAACAATCTTTTTATTTTACCAAAGACCATTGAAGAATTTTTGAAGCACATCGCTGGTAGAGAAATATTATATTGTAAATCATAGAATCATTATTCCATTTTTTGGTTAAATATACATCGGGTAAATATAGAAACAGACCGAGTAAAAGGTTTGAATAAAAATCTTATGATGCTGGAGGCATTGAAAAACCATGAGCGATAACAATGATTTTTGGAAGTCAATTTTAAAGACAAAAGTATTCATCAGTTTTGATTATGACCATGATGATGATTTGAAAATTATGCTTGTTGGACAGGCAAAAAACGAAGACAGCCCTTTTCAAATTATTGATATGTCAGTTAAAGAAGAACTTGTAGGAGACTGGAAAGAAAAAGTAAGACAAAGAATAAAAAAAGTAGATCAGGTTATTGTAATTTGTGGTGAACATACTGATACAGCGACAGGAGTCAGTAGTGAGGTTAAAATAACACAAGAAGAAAAAAAACCATACTTTTTGCTTTGGGGACGATCTGATAAAACTTGCGTTAAGCCTAAAGATGCAAAAGAAAGCGATAAAATTTATAGTTGGACCTGGGATAATTTAAGAAAATTACTTAAAGGAGAGAGGTGAATTATGAGTGAATTATTCTCGAAAACCGAAAGAGAATATGGAGTTAATTATCATAATCATCTTTTTGAACAATATAAGTTTTATATCGAAAGCGTAGAAAAAACAAGTTATCGGAGACAATGTGCTAACAACTATTTTGTAACTATTAACACAGCGTTAATTTCTTTAATTGGTTTATCTCTTCAGATTAACGTTTTTAAAAATGCCTCATCAATAAAAATTGTTTTGTCTACACTGGGAATTATTGTTTGTTTTATCTTTTGGTTTTTAATCAGATCTTACAAACAGTTGAATACGGGTAAGTTCACAGTAATTCATGAAATAGAAAAATATTTACCGCTTGCTTTGTATAGATATGAATGGAAAGTTTTAGGGGAAGGGAAAGATACAAAACTATATTATCCCTTTTCACACATTGAGCTTTTAATTCCCTGGGTTTTCGGTATTATTTATTTTGTTTTAGGATTTTGTTCTATATTTTAGGATTATAGAAAGGATTCATTGAAACCATAAAATAACTATTAAGTAATTTTTCGAAAATAATTATAAAAAGAACGAGAATAAGTAAAGATTGTCACCGTTTACATAAGAGAATCTATTTAGCCAACAGGCTGTTGGCCAAATGGGACAAATTCAAAAACAACATGCTTCTGAAGAAATTCTGGGGACACATGCTTAATTGGGTGAAAAAATTGCCAATATAAAATCACACTAAGGATAATTAAGTAATATGTCCCTAAAATTCGTTTTCAATAAATGAAATAAAATACAAAATAGGGGAGGGTATAATATGTCAGAAAAATTTAACGAAGGCGATATCGTTTATCACAAAGCAACATTAAAAAGAGGTGTTATACCAGGTCGATCCACTAGTAAAGCGGACTGGATAATTGTATGGAATGATAGTGTAAGGTCTTCTCATGCAGAAGCAGAATTATATACTGAAAAAGAATATGAAGAAAAATATGGTAGTGGTGTTTCTTTTATCTAATTCAATATAATCCTTAAATTAAGAGATAAATAGATGTCAAAAGATAATAGATTGCCAGATGAGCTTGATAGTGCTCTAAAATTCGGATACGGACACAAAATTGCAAAACTCGCACTTATATGTCTTAGTGGTATGCCGGAAGTTGGGGGAGTTTTCAATGCAGTAGCAGGCGTATGGTCTGAAGCAGAACAAGAATATTTTAAGAAAGTGCTTGCATCCTGGCTTAAGCTTCAAGAGGCTGAGATTAAAGAGATAGGCGTGACATTAGTTGAAGTAATGAATAGAGTTGACACAACGGATCAGAAAGTAAGAGACAGGATAGAAAGCCAAGAATACCTATCTCTAATTAAAAAATGTTTCCGTGATTGGAGTGCTGCTGAAAGCGAACAAAAAAGAATATTGATACGCAATATTTTATCGAATGCTGCTTCTAGTGAAAAAATATGTGGTGATGATGTTATTAGAATGTTCATTGAATGGATTGATCGCTATACTGAAGCACAGTTTTCTATCATTAAAATAATTTACGAAAATCCTGGAATTACAAGATATCAGATATGGCAAAAAATCTATGGACCTACTGTAAGAGAAGATTCCGCGGAAGCCGACTTATTTAGGTTATTCATTCATGATTTAGGTCTTGGTAGGGTTATAAGACAACATCGCGAAAAGGATTACTCAGGAAATTTTATTAAAACACGACAAAAGAAATCAACAACAAACCATATGACTTCTGCATTTGATGATGAAAAACAGTATGAACTTACTGAATTAGGACGATGGTTCGTACATTATGCTATGAATAAAGTAGTTCCTAAGTTAGAGAATGGCAAAAAATAAGAAAGTGATTTGTTTAGCTTTCCGCAAAAATCAATACTCGAAATATGATTCAAATACTACTGACTTTCTTTACGAATAGTTAGTCAAGTTAAGGGACTGTCATATGTATCTACGAAAACTAACCAAACAATTGTTAAAGAAAAGCGAAGAATCAATTCTACTTGCTTTGGAAATTTATAATAAACCTACTGTATTATATCGCCTTGAATCCTTCTGTATTTTTTTTACAAATGCCTGGGAACTGATTCTAAAAGCCTATCTTATTGAACAGTATAAAAGTGCAAAAGTTGTTTTCCTTCGTAAAAAACCGGGCGAAGAAAGAAAAACCATATCCATAGATGATTGTTTAGGAAGAATATTCTCTAATGTAGATGACCCCATCAGAAAAAACATCGAAGATATTTCTGAACTAAGAAATAAAGCAACTCATTTAATAATTCCGGAGTTAGAAGCGTTGTATGTCGGATTGTTTCAAAGAGGGGTAATCAATTATGTGGAACATTTAAGTAAATGGTTTTCCAGGTCTTTAGAAATAACTCCTCGCCTATTAACCATAGCTTTTAGTTTTAATCCAGAAAATGTCGAGCTGATTTCTATTAGAAAAAAGTATGGTGCGGAAGTATCTGTTTTTTACGATATTATCAGACAAAGAATAGCACAGAATGTTGTAAATTATGGAGGCCAGTATTCTATTCCACTAGACTTCAAATTGGCTTTAATAAAAAATCCCAAGAAAGCAGATATTATTTTATCGAGTGGGCAGACCGGTGAATTGAAGGGTCAGTTAATTGAAGTACCTAGAGATCCAGGAAGGACTCATCCGTATTTATCTATGCATATTCTGGAAGAATTTAAAAAAGAGGGCATAGAGCTTTCCTACCACGATATCTTATGCATAAGAGAGAAGGAAAATATAACACCTGAAACCAAACCGGAATATATGTATCAGGACAAAGTTCACAAATACACCTCTCCCCAATATTCACCGCAATTTATAGAATTTGTAAAACATAAGATTGCCACCAATAGCAAATATGTACAGATATGCAATAATCATTATCGAAGCAAAAGAGGTATGAGGGAAAAGACTATTTTGTGAATTCTTGGTTACAGGGGCGTTGTGCAGTTATTAAAGTTATTTGATTTCTCAAACTTTCATCAGAAATCAATACACGAAATAAGAGTCAAAAACTACCGCCTTTCTTCACAAATCTTTAGAAGAGGATTTTTGGTAAGGGGCAAAAGAATTCGGAGACATATTACTTAATTACAAAAGTAAATATGTAAAGACTGTCACCGAATTCACCGAATTACGAATGAAGAAACCGAAATATAATACATCGGATTTACTTAATATACCGGGGGTTGGCATAAATATAGCAAAGGATCTCCGGGATTTAGACGTATATAAAGTAGAACATCTAAATGGAAAAAATCCGGAAATACTTTATAAACGATTATGCGATTTAAAAAAATGCCATATTGACAGGTGTGTCTTATATGTGTTCCGTTGTGCAGTTTATTTTGCTGAACATAAAAAGCATAACGCCAAACTATTAAAATGGTGGAACTGGAAGGATTAGGCTAAACTTCTAAAAGAATTTGGTGATATACACCGATGGAATCTAAAAACAACTCTAAAGTCATTTTATACACCAGCCCCAATGGGCAGGTGAAGATTGATGTTTTCTTGCAGAATGAAACTGTCTGGTTAACACAAAAAAAGATGGCGGAATTATTTAGTGTGGAAACCCATACGATTAATTACCACATCAAAGAAATTTTTGATTCGGGTGAATTACAGGAGAATTCAGTTATTCGAAAAATTCGAATAACTGCCGCAGATGGAAAATTCGGGGGACACATTAATTATAAATGAGGCGGGTTTAATGTATCCAGAAGCAAAAATTGCAATTTTCAAAGGCAAAAGTATCAGAAAGACCTTGTATCAAAATGAATGGTGGTTTTCGGTGGTTGATGTATGCGCAGTGCTTACTGATAGTGCTGATGCAGGTGCGTACTGGCGGAAGTTGAAGCAGCGGTTAAGAGAAGAAGGAAGCGAGGTCGTGACATTTTGTCACGGACTGAAATTGGACGCACCTGATGGTAAAAAATACGAGACCGATTGTGCTGATACTGAGGGTATTTTCCGCATCATTCAGTCAATTCCTTCACCAAAGGCGGAACCTTTTAAGCGATGGCTGGCAAAAGTTGGTTATGAACGCATTCAGGAAATAGAGAATCCGGAACTTGCCACAAAAAGAACAAGGTTACTTTATAAACTCAAAGGATATAGCGACGACTGGATAGAGAAGCGAATGAGAGGGATTGCTATCAGGGAAGAATTAACCGATGAGTGGCAAAAACGCGGGGCAGAAGAAGATAGGGATTATGAAATATTGACAGCGGAAATATCAAAGGCGACTTTTGGCATTACTCCTTCTGAATATAAGGAACTCAAGAAGCTTAATCGCGAAAATCTGCGCGACCATATGGGTGATTTTGAACTAATTTTTACAATGCTTGGCGAACGTTCTACGACAGAAATTCACCGCAATGAAGATTCCAGAGGCATGGGAAAACTTAAAGCAGATGCTCTGACGGGCGGTAACATTGCCGGCAATGCAAGAAAAGCTTTAGAAAAGAAGCTCAATCGAACGATTGTTTCCAGTCATAACTATTTGAAAGAAAGTGAATCTAAGAAAAAGATAAAATAAATTTCGGGAACACATTACTTAATTACAAAAGTAAATATGTAAAGACTGTCACCGAATTACGAATGAAGAAATCGAAATATAATACATCGGATTTACTCGATATCCCGGGGGTTGGCATAAATATAGCAAAGGATCTCCGGGATTTAGACGTATATAAAGTAGAACATCTACATGGAAAAAACCCGGAAGTGCTTTACAAGCAATTATGCGATTTAAGAAGATGTCGTATTGATAGATGTGTCTTATATGTGTTTCGCTGTGCGGTTTATTTTGCTGAGCATAAAAAGCATAATGCCCGGCTATTAAAATGGTGGAACTGGAAAGACCAGTTATGAAAAGACCTAAACTAGGACAGCATTTTCTGGTTGATAAGAATATTGCAAGAAAAATCGTGGACAGCGCCAGTTTGACCAAAAAAGACACAGTCATAGAAATTGGGCCCGGTAAAGGCGTACTGACAGAACTTATCCTGCCAAAAGTAAAGAAACTCATATGTATTGAGATTGACGGGACGCTGGTCGCTTATCTTAAGAGAAAATTTGCCGGCTATAGAAATCTAAAAATTATCCCTGCTGATTTTTTGTCCTGGAAGCCACCAAAAACTATTCTGAAAAAATCAGTCCCGATAAAATTCATTTCAAATTTACCCTATTATATTACAACGCCTATAATAAAAAAGATATTTAACTATAAAAACTGGTCAACAGCAGTCCTTACAGTCCAGAAAGAAGTGGGTGAACGCATGCTCGCTGAACCAGATACAAAGAATTATGGAGCGCTTACACTGTTTGTAAAATATTTCTGTAATGCGGAAAAGGTAGCGGGAATTACCAGTAAATGTTTTTATCCGGAGCCAAAAGTTGATTCTATAATATTAAAACTGGGGAGAATTAAGACGAGAGGGTCAAGAAAATTTTATGAATCTTTTTCCAGAATCGTAAATTCAGCGTTTAAATATCGCAGAAAGACTGTGGTTAATTCCTTAAACAGGGCTTTGGGATTGGATAAAACACTGATACGCGGGGTACTTTCTGGGTCAGGTATAGATCCCTCATTAAGAGCGGAAAATATCTCTTTTGAAAAATACATTAACCTCACCAGTTCATTCAAAAACTATCTGTTAAGTTAATTTTTTACTGATTTTTTCAACGGCTATTGACTTAATTAATAATTTTTTGTATACTGAAAAACTACTTAAGATATATAATATTATATTATATTTCTAAAATACGCTAAAGTTTAGCAAAACTTGATAAAATAAACGACTAGATATACACACTGAGTTATTAACAACTGTTGATAACTTTGTGGATAACTTAAATCCTATGGATATTCAACAAATATGGCAAAAAATAGCTAAAACACTTGAAGAACAGATGCCTCAGGAGTCTTTTGACCTGTGGATAAAACCTATCCAGCCAGTTGAATTAACTGAAAAAAAGTTTACTGTAACAGTACCAAACAAGTTTTTTTCTGATTGGGTAAATCAGCACCAGAAGGCAAATATTGAAAAACTGCTTTCGGAAAACCTGGATAGGAAAGTATCTTTGAATTTTAATTTCCTGCAGGACCTTGAGGCTATACTGAAAACCACCAAGGAAAATATTGAACCTGTGCCTGAAGAAGAAATTAAAACCATACTTGAACAAGAATTTAACCCAAAATATATCTTTGATACATTTATTGAAAGCCACTCTAATAGATTTGCCAAAGCGACATGTCTTGCTGCAGCTAATAACCCCGGTAAACAATACAATCCAATATTTATCTATGGCGGAGTTGGTCTCGGGAAAACACATTTGTTGAATGCCACGGGTAACGAAATTCGCCAGAACAACAAACAGGCAAAGTTGTTGTATGTAACTGCTGAAAGATTTGTCAATGAATTTATTGATTCTTTAACGCATAACATGAGTGCGCTATTCCAGAATAAATTTCGCAATCTTGACTGTCTGCTGATAGACGATATACAATTTTTGATAAACAAAACTAGCTCTCAGGAGTCTTTCTTCTATACTTTCAACGAACTTTTTGACCACCGTAAACAGATTATTATAACTTCCGACAGACCACCCAAAGAGTTGTCTAATATTGAAGAACGGCTTATCAGCAGATTTGAATGGGGTATAATTGCTGACGTAAAGCCCCCTGACCTTGAAACGAGAATAGCGATACTTCGCAGGAAAGCTGAGGGAGAAAGGCTATTCGTGCCGGATGATGTGATACTATATTTAGCAAGCCAGATAAAAACCAATGTCCGCAAAATGGAGGGTTCATTAATCCGCATAGTAGCATTTTCTGCCCTCACGGGCACACCTCTCACCATTGATACCGCAAAAGAAATACTGAGCGATATTATCCGGCGGGAAGAAATAGCCAAGCCAATTACCATAGAACGTATCCAGAAAATTGTTGCCAAACACTTCCATATTGATATAAAAGATATGAGGTCAAAAAAACGTACTGATGAAATTGCATTACCAAGACAGGTTGCAATGTATCTTTCCCGGACACTAACAGAAACGTCTACTATAGCAATTGGTGAAGATTTCGGTGGTAAAGACCATACAACCGTACTGCATGCATGTAATAAAATAAAAACGCTTATGACTTCTGACCCGTTTTTTAATGCGAACATAAACAAAATAATTCAGGAGATAAAATCTGAATAACCGAAGGGTCTAATATTGTCAATAACTATTGAATAACTCAGTAAACTGGTTAAAAGAGTCGCTTCGTTGTGAGTAGTGTAGATAACTCGGTACCTTATTAACTTAATTTTGCACTTTAACTTTTACAAATAAACCGTTGATTTTAATCATAGATTTTAAAAATTTCTTTATCTATCCACAAAATCACTGAGTTTATTATGATTATAATTACTATATATATAGGAGGTATTAACAATGGAGCTTGTGTGTAAGAAGGAAAACCTTATCAGGGGGCTACAAATAGTTGAAACTGCAATTTCAACAAGAACGACATTACCTGTATTGAGTAATTTTCTAATGGAAACAGAGGATAAAAAGATAAAGTTAATATCCACAAATCTGGAAATCGGCGTGCAGTGCTATATTGAAGGGAAAATTATATCTTCAGGTAGTGTTACTATACCCGCTAAACGTTTCATTAATATTATTAAAGAATTGCCTGACGGAGAAAACATACAGATAAAAATAGATGAAAAAACACAGATTGATATAAAATGCGGAAAATCACATTTTCTACTTATGGGTATGCCTAAAGAAGATTATCCGATTTTACCTGAATTTAAAGAGGAAAAAGCAGTCTCAATAGATACAGAAACCATAAAAGGAATGATAAAAAAAACTATTTTTGCGGTATCAACAGATGAAACGCGTTATGCATTAACCGGGATATATTTTATTATTGAAGATGGAAAGATAACGTTTGTATCAACGAACGGACGGATGTTAGCGTATATATGGCGGGGGGGAATTAATGAAAAAACTTCAAGACACGCAATTATCCCCGCCAAGACAATAAATGAATTAATACATATTTTATCTCTTGAGGATGGTTCAAACCCCGATATGAAATTACAGATAGCAGAAAACCAGATGTCTTTTAAAGTTAAAGACATCACGCTTATTTCTAGATTAATTGACGAGACTTTTCCTAATTATGAACAGGTTATACCAAGAAATAATGAAATTAAGGTTACAATTAACAAAAAAAACCTTCTCTCGGCAACCAAACAGGTATTCCTGCTTACACAGGATAAAGGTGGAGCGGTTAAGTTTTCGTTTAATAAAAATCTCCTGCGTTTGTCTGCTTCTGTCCAGGGTCTTGGCAGCGGTGAGGTTGATTTAGATTTGGATTTTGCCGGGCCTGAGTTTGAAATAGCATTCAACGCGGGCTATGTAGTGGAGATATTGAAAAACATGAGTGAAGAAAATGTTGTCTTTGAAATGAACGGAGCACTTGATTCTACTCTTATAAGAGCAGCCGGGGATACTGATGGTAATTACCTTTGCGTGATTTCGCCGATGAGGATATAGTGTGTTTACGAAATCTTCCGAGATTATATCCGCCCTGCTTAAAAAATATGGTATAACCGAAGAAAACCACAGTCTGTTTGATATCTGGGAGAAAGAGACCGGTAAAATGTCTCAAAAAATGAAATTAGTCGGTAAGAAAGGTAAAAGTCTGATAGTGGAAGTCCAGAATCCGACATACCGTCAGGAATTGAGGTTCAGAAAAAACGAACTTATAAATAAAATAAATGACCATTTTGGCAAAAAGGTCATCAATGAGATAAAGACTGTGTAGAGGCATATTTTATGCAAGAAGAAGTTTATGATGCGAGTAAAATTCAGATTTTAGAGGGTCTTGAAGCCGTAAGAAAACGTCCTGCTATGTATATAGGGTCAACGGGAGTAACAGGGCTCCACCATCTTGTCTATGAGGTAGTGGACAATTCCATAGATGAGGTACTCGCCGGATATTGTAAGAATATTGATGTAACCATTCACACGGATAATTCTGTTACGGTGATAGACGATGGCCGCGGTATACCCGTGGAACCGATGAAAGATGCCAAGGACCCGCGGTATAAGAATAAACCTGCACTTGAAGTTATAATGACAACACTTCATTCAGGAGGCAAGTTTGACAGGAAAGCCTATAAAGTCAGCGGCGGACTTCATGGCGTAGGAGTGTCTGCTGTCAATGGATTGTCTGAATGGCTTGAAGTGGAGGTCTACAGGGATAAAAAAATATACTACCAAAAATATAGCAGGGGCAAACCTGTTGAGGCAATGAAAGAACGCGGCAGTACAGACGATATAGGAACAAAAGTCACTTTTAAACCTGACAGCGAGATTTTTCCTACCCTGGATTTTTCATTTGATGTTCTTTCAAATAGGCTCCGTGAACTCGCATTCCTTAACCCCGGTATCAAGATTACTATTATTGATGAAAGGGAAGATAAAGAACATACTTTTAATTATGAAGGCGGGATAGTGACTTTCGTCAAGTTTTTAAACAAGAACAAGGACGTTCTCCATGCACAGCCGATATATTTCTCAAAAGAGAAAGACGATGCATCTCTTGAAGTCGCATTGCAATATAACGGTAGTTACAGCGAACAGATTTTTACTTTTGTCAATAACATAAACACCGTTGAGGGGGGAACACACCTTTCGGGTTTTCGTTCCGCATTGACCCGTGTTATTAATGATTATATAAAAACAAAAGGATTATTAAAGGACGGGCAAAATATCGGCGGTGACGATACCCGGGAAGGGCTCACCGTTGTTATATCATTAAAAATTTCTGACCCGCAATTTGAAGGCCAGACAAAGACCAAACTGGGGAATTCAGATGTTGAAGGTATAGTCAAGTCGCTCGTCGGCGATTCCCTGTCAATTTATTTTGAAGAAAACCCTTCTATTGCAAAACAAATAATCGATAAAGTAGTAGTAGCTTCAGAAGCAAGGGAAGCTGCCAGGAAAGCGAGGGAGCTTACAAGGCGTAAAGGCGCACTTGATACGGCGTCATTACCCGGTAAACTTGCCGATTGCTCTGAACGCGACCCCCAGAAGTGCGAACTGTATATAGTCGAAGGCGATTCCGCCGGCGGGTCAGCAAAGCAGGCTCGGGACAGGGTCTTTCAGGCAATTTTACCAATTAAAGGCAAGATTATTAATGTGGAAAAATCCCGTCTGACAAAAGTTCTTGCAAACGATGAAATAAGAACACTGATAACTGCAGTCGGCGCCGGTATTGGCCAGGAAGAATTTGACGTAAACCGGGTGCGTTATCATAAAATCATAATAATGACTGATGCTGATGTGGACGGTGCACATATAAGGACACTGATTCTGACATTTCTTTACCGCCAGATGCTGCCGTTAATTGAAAATGGATATATCTATATTGCACAGCCGCCGTTATATAAAATCAAAAAGAATAAGAAGGAAATGTACCTGGACAGCGAAGAGCAACTGCAGAAATTCCTTTTGAATGAAGCAATCGGGGATATCTCTATTTCGCGCATAGGGAGCAAAAAAAAGTGGACAGATAAGGAAGCCCAGTCTTTATTGAAGGATTTAATCGGGCTGGATTCGTTGACTAAAAAACTCAAAAAGAAAAAAATTACCTGGGAAGATTATTTAATGTTTCACAAAAAGAAAAAAATCCCGTTGTATCGTGTTGAGATAAACGGAAAAGTAGAATTTCTTTACAGTGATAAGGAATGGAAGCAATTCAAAACGACGTATCTCGGGAAAGAAGAAAATAATGAAAATGGACTTGTTAAAGACGTAAGGGATTTATGGGAACTTCCCAAGATAGAGGAACTGGTGAATAAAATGGAAACAGGGGGGTTCGGTTTGACCGATTACGATGGAGCACAGGAAAAACCGATATACAGGCTGGAAACTTCTGCCAGGGACATCCATGATTTATTTAATTTCCAGGAGATAGTAGATAATTTCTGGGAGATAGCCCGTAAAGAAGTGACGGTGCAGAGATATAAAGGGCTTGGCGAAATGAACCCCGAACAGTTATGGGAAACCACAATGAACCCCGAAAAACGCAAATTATTGCAGGTTAAACTTGAAGATACAGTTGAAGCAGATAACATATTCACAACACTGATGGGGGACAAGGTTGAACCGCGAAGGGCTTTTATAGAAAAACATGCTTTGGAAGTGAGAAACCTGGATATATAATTATGGATAAAACACCGGAACAAGAAAAACTACCATTAGAACCGCCGCAAAACATCATACCCCGTAACATTGAAGACGAAATGAAGACATCATACATAGATTATGCGATGTCTGTCATTGTCGGGAGAGCATTGCCTGACGTGCGGGATGGTCTCAAGCCCGTTCACAGGCGGATACTTTACGCTGCGAAAGAAATGGGGTTGAGGTATAATACGGCATACAAGAAATCCGCCCGTTTAGTTGGAGACTGTATGGGTAAATACCACCCGCACGGCGATACGGCGATTTACGATTCTATGGTTCGTATGGCTCAGGATTTTTCGCTACGCTATACTCTCGTTGACGGGCAGGGTAATTTCGGTTGCTTCACTAAAGAAACCGAAGTTAAACTTACAGGCGGTCGCAACTTGAGCTTCGAAAAACTAATAGAAGAATACAAAAAGGGCAAAAAAAACTACGCTTATACTATTAATAAAGAAGGCGAAGTAAAAATATCCGAAATACTGAATCCAAGATTAACTCGAAAAAACGCAGAGGTTATTAAAATAATTTTAGATAACGGTTCAGAAATAAAATGTACTCCAGACCATAAATTTATGTTACTAAATGGTTCGTATAAACAAGCCCAATTTCTTGAGGCAGGAGATTCCTTAATGCCCGTATATCTTAGATTATCTGATAGTAAGGACGACCTTAAACCTAAGCTCAGAGGCTATCAAATGATTTATGAGCCATTGAAAGACAGGTGGACTCCTTGTCATATTCTTGCAGATGAATGGAATATTAAACACGAGGTTTATACCAGAAGTAATGGAAGAATAAGGCATCATATTGATTTTAATAAATTCAACAACAATCCCTGCAATATTAAAAGAATTCAATGGGAAGAACACTGGAATTTACACAAGAAAATAGCTTCTTTAAAACACCGGGATAATGATTACAGAGAAAAAATAGCATCAGGGAGAAGAAAATTCTGGTCACAAGAGAAAAACAAAGAGGCTTATTCAAAAAGAATGTCGGATAGAAATGTGAAAAACTGGAAAAATGTAGAATATAGAGAGAAAATGATAAAAACATTAAGCGAGAGCACCAAAGAATATATAAAAAGAAATCCGCAAGTTAAAGGGATCCTTAGCAAAAAAGCTTCGGAAACACTAAAAAGGTTATGGGTGGACCCTGTCTACAAAGCGTTATTCCATCAAAAAATTGTCGAGTCAAATAAAAAGCGTATAATAAACAATACTGGTAGGAAAAAGTTTTTAAAGATATGCAGCTATATATATAAAAACCACAATGTTCTTTCAAACAATCTCTATGAGAAAACAAGAAAAGATGTTTTTCAGACAAGTTTTCCTTGTTGGGAACTCGGGATTTCTAAATATTTTAATAACGATATTAATCAGGTGCTATATGAAATAAACAAAAATCATAAAGTTATTAAAGTGGAATTCATAAAAGAATGTACAGATGTCTATGATTTAACTATAGAAGAGACACATAATTTTGCATTAGCAGCAGGAGTCTTTGTTCATAATTCGATGGATGGGGATCCGCCGGCAGCAATGAGATACACTGAGGTCCGGCTTGAAAAAATTGCCGAAGAACTGCTTGGTGATATAGACAAGGAAACAGTTGATTTCGTGCCTAATTATGACGGTTCACTTACCGAACCCGTTATTTTACCCGCAAGATTACCCAACCTGCTCGTAAACGGTTCAAGCGGTATTGCGGTAGGTATGGCAACAAATATACCGCCGCACAATTTAAGCGAAGTAATTGACGGGTTGATTACATATATTGACACCCCTGATATTGAAACAAAAGAACTGATGAAAATTATTCACGGACCCGATTTCCCGACAGGAGCAATAGTCTGCGGTAAGAGCGGTATAAAAGATTATTTTGAAACGGGTCGGGGTTCGTTTATTATCCGGGCAAAGGCAGAAATAGAGGACATTAAAGGCGGGAGACAGGCGATAATTGTAAGCGAGATGCCTTATCAGGTCAATAAAGCACAGTTACTGACTACTATTGCGGAACTTGTAAAAGACAAAAAACTCAGCGATATCGGAGATTTACGCGACGAGTCAGACCGCGAAGGCGTGAGGGTTGTTATTGAAGTAAAACGTGACGGGAATGCGAATGTCGTATTAAACCAGTTATTCAAGCACACGCAGATTGAAGTGTCTTTCGGCGTTATTATGCTTGCTCTTTTCAACGGTGAACCCAAAGTCCTTTCTATGAAACAGATGCTCGGAGCCTATCTGAGCCACAGGAGAGAGATTGTCACAAGACGGACGAAGTTTGAACTTACAAAAGCTGAAAAGAGAGCGCATATAGTTGAGGGATTGCGTATCGCTATTGAGAATTTAAACAAGATAATAAAAGTTATAAGAGAATCAAAAGATACCGACACCGCACAGATGAAACTTATGGAAGAGTTCGGTCTGTCAAAATTACAGGCACAGGCAATACTTGACATGAGACTACATCAACTCACCGGGCTTGAACGAAAAAAACTTGAAGACGAGTATCTTGAACTGATTAAGACGATAGAGCGGCTGAAATCAATTCTTGCTGACCCTAAAAAAGTTATGGGTATTATAAAAGACGAACTGAAAGAACTGAAAGAAAATTACGGTGATAATAGAAAAACAAAAATTCAGGCACAGATTGTGGAGCAGGACATAGAAGATTTAATACAGGAAGAAGATGTCGCAGTGACGCTTTCGCACGCAGGTTACATAAAGAGAATACCGGTATCCACTTACCGTTCACAGCTTCGTGGAGGCAAGGGCATAACAGGTGCTACTATCAGAGAAGAAGATTTCATAGAAGACCTGTTTATCACAAGTACCCATGCATATATGTTATTCTTTACAAACAGGGGGAAGGTGTATTCACTCAGGGTATTTGAAATACCCGAGGGTTCAAGGATTGCAAAAGGCAAAGCGATAGTTAACCTTATCCCGATGGGACCAAACGAAAAAATCACTGCCGCCATAACTATAAAATCTTTTGAAGAAGAAAAAGAATCATATCTTATAATGGCCACTGAATCGGGGCTTGTAAAGAAAACAAAACTTGAAGATTACAGCGATATACGCACTACGGGTATAATAGGCATAAAACTCCACCTGAACGATTCTCTTGTGGATGTAAAACATACCGACGGTAAAAGTGAAATACTGATTGCTACAAAGGAAGGAATTGCTTTAAGATTTAAGGAGACCGGTATAAGACCTACGGGACGCGCGACCCAGGGCGTTCGCGGAATAAGACTTGATAAAGGCGACATAGTTGTTGGTATGGAAGCAGTAACAAAAGACGATATAATACTCTCGGCTTGCGAAAACGGTCACGGGAAGCGGACAAAAGTTTCTGAGTACAGGTTGCAGTCCCGAGCAGGTAAAGGCGTGATAAATATAAAGACAACGGAAAGAAACGGCATTGTTGTAGGCATAAAGAAAGCAAACTTCGGCGATGAACTTATGTTAATAACATCCCAGGGTATAACGATAAGATTACCCATTGATAACATTTCAGTTATAGGACGCAATACTCAGGGAGTCCGCCTTGTCCGCCTTGGCGAGGGTGATAAATTAGCGAGCGTAGCCCGGATTATCAAAGAAGCCAACGGCAACGGTAATAACGCTAACAATAGCAGTAATACCGCAAAACCAGAATAGTAAAAATAAATTTGGAGACGAGATGTAAATATTATTACACCTATGAATAAGACAATTAATTTAGACAATTCCCCCGACCTTTTGAATACTCACCAAGCCAGTATATGGGCAAGCAAATTTTTAAATAAAAACGTTACAGAATCCAATATTTCATATCTAGTCCAATATGGCAGAATAAAAAAAATAGGATTTAACGGCTCTTTTCTTATCTCTTTAAAGGACCTGAAAAGATATTATGAATCATATTATGGTAAAAAAGAAATAGATTGGAAAAATAAATTAGGCTCTGATTTAAATTGGACGTTATCTTTTGACTATCTTAAAGAAGCAGATACCACAAAACATGTCCACCGTTTACATCCTTATAAAGGTAAATTTATCCCCCAACTAGTAGAATATTTTCTTGATAGTCACACAGATGAATTCAAAAAAGAAATATTTTTTGATAAGAGCGATATCGTTTTAGACCCATTTGCAGGAAGTGGAACAACTTTAGTACAGGCAAATGAATTAGAAATGCATGCAATCGGTGTAGATATTTCAGCGTTTAATTCATTGATTGCAAACATAAAAATAGAAAAATATGATTTAGAAGATGTAGGAAAAGAACTGCGAAACATTACGGCCGCTCTAAGAAAATATCTATCGGGTTCTAAAATAGTAGAGTTTGAAGAAAATTTATTACTTGCTCTATCCGAATTTAATACAAAATATTTTCCATCTGATTTTAAGTACAGAGCAAATCGTAGTGAAATAAACAAGGATGTTTATGGGTTAAAAAAAGAGAATGAGTTTCTGCCTATTTATAAAAAACTTGTAAACAAGTACGGAATTAAATTAAAACAGGATAAATCGGATACTTTTTTAGATAAGTGGTATCTGGAAAATGTCAGGAAAGAAATAGAATTTGTTTTTGAGCTTGTTAAACAAATAAAAAATATTGGCACAAAAAAGATAATAAGTATAATTCTTAGTCGTACAATGCGATCCTGTCGAGCGACTACCCATGCAGATTTAGCCACTTTGAAAGAACCGGTAACGGTTACGTATTTCTGTGCAAAACACGGTAAAATATGTAAACCCCTTTTCTCAATATTAAATTGGCTGGAAAGATATGGCGAAGATACAATAGAAAGATTAGAGAAATTTAATAAGTTGAGAACAAATACATATCAAGTTTGTTTAACAGGGGATTCAAGAACAATTGATTTCTTTAAAATATTGGATAAAAGGAATCCTGCCCTTGCTAAGTTAGTAAGAAAACAAAGAATAAAAGGAATTTTTTCAAGTCCGCCATACGTTGGTTTGATTGATTATCATGAACAACATGCTTATGCTTATGATTTATTTGGATTTAAACGTAAAGATGATTTTGAAATAGGTCCTATGTTTAAAGGTCAGGGCAGAGAGGCACAAAAATCCTATATTGAAGGCATTGTTGAAGTTCTTACTAATTGCAAAAAATATTTAGTCGAGGATTATAATATTTTTTTAGTAGCAAACGATAAATTTGGTTTATATCCGCAAATAGCTGAAAATTCAGGGATGAAAATTGTAAATCAGTATAAACGACCAGTATTAAACAGAACCGAAAAAGATAAGGGCGCATATTCAGAAATCATTTTTCACCTTAGACGGAAATAAAATGGACAACGAAAAAGTAATTTATTCATTATGCGTTGAGGATATTCTTACCGTAATAGAAGAAAATGACATGAAGATTGAATTAGACAAGCAGGATATCAAATTTATAGAAGATAGAATTGGAGATATGATTGATTGGAGAGGAGCGATTGAATTTGCCTTATTAGACCTAAAAAGTAAAAGATAATCCAAATGCTGAATAATTCTCAGAAAGAATATATAATTGATGTAATTAAAACCTGCCTAAGAAACAAGTTTCAAAATTACAAACCAGAATCTAACAGCATGCCTTTTCATTTTCGTTTATTGGGAAAGGACAGAATGGCTTTATACTCTTTTATTCAATCACTCAACACTACATTCGGAACATCAATCTTTGAACCTGTTGCAGTAGCATTAGCAAAAAACAGATTTCAAAATGCCAAATCGCAATATGTTTTGGGAACAACCATCAGTCAGGGTTCGCAAAATACCATTCAACAAATAATGAACGCTCTTACGACTGGCGCTAGCCCCGATAAAGAAGCAGAAATCAAAGCAATCAGAAAAGGTTGCCAGCAAGGGAAAACGAATCAATTGAAAACGGTGAAATATTTCTTTTTGATATCAAAACTGCAAAGCCCAATATCAGTAATTTCAAAGATTTCAAAAGAACATTGCTTGAGCGGGTAGCCATTGTTTTTTCAATAAATCCAAAAGCTAAAATAAATACTTTAGTCGCTATTCCATATAATCCTTATGAGCCAAAACCGTATGAAAGATGGACACTAAAAGGAATGTTGGATTTAGAAAATGAATTGAGGGTTGCAGAAGAATTTTGGGATTTTTTGGGTGGTAAGGGAGTTTATCAAGATTTGTTGGATTGTTTTGAGAAAGTTGGAATTGAATTAAGACCAGAGATTGACCAATATTTCAAAAAATTTAGCAATAAAAAAATATTTTGAAAAAATTCACACCAATTGACCATACGGCAGACTTAGGCATTGAAGTATACGGAAAAACATTAAACAAACTCTTTGAAAATTCTGCCTGCGGGATGTTCAGTTTAATAACCGACATAAACAAGGTAAAAAATTCCAAAACAGTTAAAATCAAACTCGACAGTCCTGATACGGAAACCCTCCTTATAACCTGGCTTAACGAACTCCAGTATTATTACAGCGTCCAAAAAATGTTGTTCAATAAATTTAGTGTTGTCATTGTGAGCCGAATGCGGGCTTGCCCGAATTCAGGCGAAGCAATCTCGCTTGAGTCGGAAGTTTCTGGCGAGAAGATAGGCAGACATAGAATATTCCACGACATAAAAGCTGCAACATACCACGATTTAAGAATAACCAGGACTCCGGATGGCTACAAAACCCGCATAATCTTTGATGTATAGAAAAGGAAGGAGTAAACTCTGTGATTATATATGTGGATACTCATACTACGCGATTTGATCTTAATTATTTTGGTGAACAGAACGAACCAGATTCTATCAAAAAAGCGAGGGTATATAAAAAGTTTACTGAGTTAATAATATCACGGAATACAAAAAGAATTACCGATGCAATTCTTCTTGTTGATGAGGTAACCCGTTGTAATCATGACCGGTTTATGGAACTTATCCGCGAGTCATTTTGTGTCGCCGGCAAGAATTATAGTGTTGACAAGAAACACCCTACCTTAAGACATGTGGGGTCAATAAAATCCGATACTCCCGAAAATATAAGATTATGTCTTTGTGATTTACTATCTGGAAGCCAGAACCTAAAAATAAAAAAGCTCAGGTTTTGAACCATTAACGATAGTCGGATACCGACATCTACGGTCCATACCTAAGCTGATATATTTATAGCATATAGTTTTTGTCTTGTCAAGTGATTTTAAATTTTGATACTATGGCTAAAAAAATTGTAATTGAAACTCATAGTGCCGAAGAAACAATAAAACTCGGGAAGAAACTGGCGAAACATCTTAAACCCGGGATTATTTTGATTCTTGCAGGTGAGCTTGGGGCGGGTAAAACGACTTTGATAAAAGGTATTGCTATGGGACTGGGTGTAAGTAAAGTAATAAGAAGCCCGAGTTTTACCCTGGTGAAAGAATACCCTGAAAAGAAGTTTTATCATCTGGATTTATACCGCATTACCCTTGATGAATTCCTGCAGGCAGGGTTTGAGCAGTACCTGTCAAAAGAAAATATCTGTGCTATAGAGTGGGGAGAGAAACTGAAAGGGTTAAAAATCAAAAATTATATGGAAATTCAAATAAAAATGAAAAAAGGAGATACAAGGGTAATAGATTTTGTACCCCATGGAAATTATGCTCCTGGCCATTGATACATCAACAAAAGTTTTCAGTATCGCCCTGGTTGAAAACCGGAAAGTTATTCATGAGATATTTTCTGACAGTCAACAGAGGCATTCCGATATACTTTTCCCCTCCCTTGATAAACTTCTCAAAAAGACAAAAAAGAGTTTGAAAGATATAAAAAAAGTTGCCTGCACAATAGGACCCGGTGGTTTTACCAGTGTTCGTATAGGTATAACATTTGCAAGAACGTTAGCCCAGCTGCTGAAATTGCCATTGGTGGGTATATCTACACTTGATTTACTTGCAAGGAGCATAAAGTCGGAAGAAAACTGTATTATTTGTCCCATAATAGTCGGTTCCGGCAGGGATGTATATAATTCAGTATATACCTATAAACCTTTCAAAAAAATAAGAGAGTATAGGATTATTGAAATAAATGAACTGCTTGATGAACTGAAAAAGACAAGAGATAAATGCATAATTTTTACCGGTGATGGTATATTATTACACAGAAATGGAATAAAATCCAAGTTAGGTAAAAAAGCGGCTTTTGTAGATTTTAAAGACGCCCACCCGAGAGCCTCTAAAATAGGATTAATCGCTTCTAATAGCAAAGGGAAAGACTTTTCAAAGATAAAACCTCTTTATATAAGACCCCCCCGTATTTATTAACCACCCCTGAACCGAAAGGGGAACGCTTTATTTTCAGTCAAAAATTTGGTATAATATAGGGTGTTAGTAAAGAACCTACAAAATATTAAAGAAAAGATAACAATTTCAGCAGAAAAAGATAATCGTTCTTTGAATGATATTAAACTTGTTGCGGTGACAAAGAACGTTCCAATTGAAAAAATCAAAGATATAATAGACCTGGGTATAACCGATATAGGCGAAAACCGGATTCAGGAAGCACAGGATAAATTTAATCAGTTACAATCCGAAAACTATAAAATCGGACAATACAAATGGCATATGATTGGACATTTGCAGACAAACAAGGCGAAATATGCTGTCCAAATGTTTGATTTGATACAGTCCGTAGACAGCCTCCGCTTGGCTGAGGAGATAAACAAACAGGCAAAGAAAATAAATAAAATACAGGATTGTCTGGTTGAACTCAAAGTTTCTGAAGAAGAGACAAAGTTCGGTTGCCCACAAGAGAATATTGAAAAGTTGATTAAAGAAATAAAAGATTTTGAAAATATAAGAATTCCGGGCATTATGTCAATGGCACCGTATTTTGATGAAGCGGAAAAGGCAAGACCGTATTTTCAAAAGACAAAGCAGGTCTTTGAAAATGTAAAATCCACTTTTGGATTTGATTCTGCGGTTTTCAATGTTTTGTCTATGGGTATGTCCGGCGATTTTCAAATAGCGATTGAAGAAGGGGCAAACCTTGTGCGTATAGGCACAGCAATATTTAAGGCTGCGTGTTCACACGAATAAGTGTGAACGATCTACGCAGGACGGCGAGTCGGTGAGCCGTCGGGGTATATGAAAAATAATAAAACAATCTGTTTTATTGGTTCTGGCAATATGGGCGAGGCGCTTATCAGCGGGTTACTTACGAGCGGATGGACAGCGAAGGAAAATATAATAGCGACAGATATAAACCCGAAGAGGCTCAGGTATATTTCAAAAAAATATGGTGTAAGAGTTACCATAGATAATGTTGACGGTATAAAGCAGTCTGATATAATCATACTAGCCATAAAGCCACAGATTGTACCGGAACTTTTACCCCGAATTGCCGGAGGTGTCAGTTCGGATAAACTTTTAATTTCAATTGTTGCCGGCATTACCACTAAATACTTTGAAAGACATTTAAACAATGTTCCTGTAATAAGAACTATGCCGAATACTCCTGCCCTGCTGAAGTCGGGTATGACTGCAGTATGCCGGGGGAGATTTTCCAATAAGAGGCATGAGGGAATTGCAGTCAGTATATTTGAATCTGTCGGTAAAGTCTTGAAACTGCCGGAAAAATATTTTGACATAGTAACCGCAGTGTCGGGGTCGGGTCCGGCATATGTATTTTACCTTGCTGAATCTATGATTTCTGCAGCAAAAAAGCTCGGTCTGTCAGAAGCGGTATCACAGCAATTAGTAAGACAGACAATATACGGTACAGGCAGTATGCTTTCAAAACTTGATGAATCCCCCGGGATTTTAAGGGCAAAAATAACTTCACCCGGCGGGACAACCGAACAGGCAATAAAAGTTTTCGAAAGGAAACATTTGATCGATGGAATACTAAAGGCTATAGAACGGGCGAGGGATCGTTCCAGGGAGTTGGCAAAAAAATGATATTAAAAATTCGTATAATACCGAATGCAAAACGCACAGAGATAGTGTCCCGCTTAGGGTCTATCCTGAGAATTAAAGTCGCCGCCCCCCCCAGGGAGAATAAAGCGAACAGGTTGCTTATAAGATACCTGGCAGATTTTTTTGAAGTCAAAACTTCACATATATATCTCCGTCGCGGGTTGCGCGGCAGAGAAAAGATTATTGAGATTGAAGGACGGTCTGAAGAGGAACTGGAGCAGTCATTAGAATCTGTGCCATAGACAACCAGCCATTGCAACCCCGTACACTATGATAAAATCGCTATATTGGAAAAACTCTTGCCTTTATATTCTTAACCAGAAAATACTGCCCCGGAGAATCAAATACCTGCCCTGTAGAAAATATGAAGAAGTTGCTGAATGTATCAGGGAAATGGTCATTCGTGGTGCGCCAGCAATTGGCATAGCCGCAGCGTTTGGAATAGTTCTTGCAGGTAAAGAGAAAAAATTCAGCAACAGCAAATTTCTAAATCAATATATCCGTAAAGCATGTAATGACTTAAAGAAGACGAGACCGACTGCGGTTAATCTTTTCTGGGCTATTGAAAGAATGCAGGAAAAGTTAAAATCATTATCAAAAGAGACCGGGAATATAGGATATATCCAGAAACGGTTGGAGGAGGAAGCAAAAAGGATTCTTGCAGAAGATATTGAGATGAATAAAAAAATAGGTGCCTATGGGGCAAAACTGTTAAAGAAAAACAGTGTAGTAATTACGCACTGCAATGCAGGTGCGCTTGCAACGGGTGGTTACGGAACAGCTATCGGCGTAATAACCAGTGGATGGAAGAGTGGTAAAATAAAAATGGTTTATGTTGATGAGACAAGGCCATACTTACAGGGAGCAAGGCTGACGGCATTAGAACTTAAACAACAAGGAATACCCTACAGATTGATTTGTGACAATATGGCAGGACATATAATGAAGACAGAAAAAGTTTCCGCTGTTATTGTCGGGGCTGACCGTATATCAAAAAACGGCGATACCGCAAATAAAATCGGCACATATTCACTGGCTGTACTGGCAAAGTACCATAATGTAAAATTTTATGTTGCTGCACCAGGTTCAACCATTGACAGAAAAATTTCTTCCGGCAGTGAAATACCCGTTGAGGAGAGAGCAGAAAAAGAAGTAACTACAATTTTTGACAGACTTATTGTTCCAAAAGGCACCAGGGCCTGCCATCCGGCATTTGATGTGACACCATCAAAATTAATTTCCGCAATCATAACCGAAAAAGGTATATTCAAATATCCGTATTCATTCTAGTTAATCCCTCTCTCCTTACTGGAGTAACCTACTTCTGGTTGTGGGAGAGGGAGGGGTGAGGGGGTATTATTTTACGGGGACATAGTTGAACGGGACAACGCTGCGTTCGCAACGCAGAGGTCCGGGTTCGATTCCCGGTGTCTCCACTTAAAAAATAATTAGGGACATATTTCATGGTAAGAAAAAAAAGAAGTAGTGTTATAAAAATAGATAGCTATAAACATAACGGTAAAAAACGCAAAAACAATCCTCCCGTAGGATTGGTGTCAACTGCCACCGATAAACTTAATGGTCGTACTAAATATAAACATGATCCTCATATTGACCCACAGCTTTCCTGGGCAGGGAAATCCGAAGGGACGAGTTTTGAAGTGCAAAATGTAAGTTTACACATTCACGAACGCATTGACCCCAAAAGAATAATAAAATCATTCCTTAAAAAAGATGCAGGAGAAGCACAACCCTCATTATTCCAATTGCCCGATAATGAACTGCCGCTTGCTAAAGCAATAGATTTTTATCGTCACGAACACGATTGGACAAACCGTCTTATAGCAGGTGATTCCCTGCTTGTAATGAACAGCCTTCTGAAAAAAGAAGGTATGGCAGGCAAGGTCCAGATGATTTATATTGATCCGCCTTATGGAATAAAATACAACTCAAACTTCCAGCCATTTGTTAATAAACGTGATGTTAAAGATGGAAACGATGCCGACATTCCGGCTGAACCGGAGATGATTCAGGCATTCAGGGATACCTGGGAACTTGGAATCCACAGCTATTTGACGTACCTGCGGGACCGCCTTTTACTTGCCAGAGAATTATTGCACGAAAGCGGTAGCGTTTTTGTTCAGATTAGCGATGAGAATGTGCATCATGTAAAAGAATTACTAGATGAAATATTTGGAGTAAGTAATTTTGTTGCACTTATTAATTTTAGAAGAAAACTTTCTGTTATGAATCCAAAATATTTAGGTACTGTTAATAATTACATAGTTTTCTTTGCAAAAGATATTAATAATTTAAAGTTTAGGAAATTATTTATAAAATCTACTCCTGACTATGGTGGTACATGGTCTTTTGTTGAGTTACCTGATGGAGAAAGAAGAAAAATGAGTCCACAAGAGATAGAAGAACCCTCAATTTTACCGATTGGTTCAAAAATATTTGCCTCATACAAGTTAGCTCCAGCTGGTTTTAATGCATCCTCTGTATTTGACTTTGAGTATAATAAGAAGAAATACAACCCCCCGTTAACAGGTGGGCAACGAAGTTGGAAAACTAATTTACAGGGAATGGATAATTTGGCTAAGGGAAAAAGACTTTTACCATCTGGAGATACTCTGAGATTTATTTCTTATTTTGAAGATTTTCCTTATTCAGAATTAGATCATTCTTGGAATAAACCTTTTTTTTCTTCAAATAAAAGATATGTTGTAGAAACCGGCGAAGAAATTATCCAGCGCTGTCTCCTAATGACCACCGATCCTGGCGACCTTGTTTTTGACCCAACCTGTGGTTCAGGAACAACGGCATTTGTTGCAGAACAGTGGGGCAGACGATGGATTACCTGTGATACATCTCGTGTAGCGATAACACTTGCAAAACAGCGGTTAATGACTGCTAAATATAACTATTACGAATTAGCACATCCTAAAGAAGGTGTACGAAGCGGATTCAGATATAAAACCGTTCCTCATATAACACTTGGCTCAATTGCCAATAACGAGCCAGCCAAAGAAGAAACTCTATATGACCAACCGTTTGTAGAAAAAAGCAAGGTCCGTGTAACCGGGCCATTTACTGTTGAGGCGGTTCCATGTTTAAGAGTAAAACCTTTTGACGGAAGTGAAAATAAAATAGAAACCACTGGGAATCAACTTTCAAGAATCGGTGAAACCGGTAAACAGTCTGAATGGCGCGATAGATTGAAAGCTACAGGCATTCGCGCTGTTGGAGGAAAGATAATATCTTTTTCAAGAATAGAACCTATGATTGGAACAAGATATCTTCATGCGGAGGGCGAAATTCTTGAAAAGTCGGGAGAAAACAAAAAGGCAGTCATTAGTTTTGGTCCGGATTTCGGACCGCTTGAACAGAGACAGGTTGAAAATGCAGTTAAAGAGGCGAGAGAATTAAAGGCAAAACCTGATTTCGTGATATTTGCTGCATTTCATTTTGACCCTGAAGCGGCGAAGGACATTGACGAAATCAATTGGAAGGGAGCGACTATTCTTAAAGCCCAGATGAGTGTTGACATGCTTACTGCTGATTTAAGGAAAAAAGAAGCATTAGGTCATAGCTACTGGCTTATAGGTCAGCCGGATGTGGAAGTAATAAAGCTTAAAGACAAAAAATTCAAGGTGAAACTAAATGGTTTTGATTACTATGACCCAATAAGCGGAGAAATAATTTCAAAAGACACAAAAAATATATCAATGTGGTTTCTGGATACTGATTATGACGAAAGAAGTCTATTCCCCGACCAGGTGTTTTTCCCGATGGGTGACGGCAAAAACGACTGGACAAGACTTGCAAAAGCATTGAATGGTGAGGTGAATGAGGATTTGATAGTGTCTTTTAAAGGGACCGAATCTCTACCTTTTGCGGCAGGGGATAACAATAAAATAGCAGTTAAAATAATTGATAACAGGGGAATTGAATCTTTTGTTATAAAAAAACTAGATAGAAATGAATAAGCAGGAACTGATAAATATTTTGGATAATTTAAGACAAATAACAACTGAATCCGAATGTGTTGAATTTAAACATGCAGAAAGAGATTTTCATTTCAATGATATAGGTAAGTACTTTTCTGCATTAAGTAACGAAGCAAATCTCAAATGGAAAGATTTTGGATGGTTGATTTTTGGGATTGATAATGCAACAAAAAAAATTGTTGGTTCAAAATATCGGACACAGGGGAAACGTACTCTGGATAGTTTAAAAAAGGAAATTGCTGATAAAACAACAGGACGCATTTCATTTATTGAAATATATCCGCTGGATTTACCGGAAGGTAGAGTGATTATGTTCCAGATACCAGCGGCACCCAAAGGCATGCCTATTGCATGGGATGGTCATTATTATGGCAGAGAAGGTGAATCCCTCGCTCCTTTAAGCATTCAGGAAATTGAGTTAATCCGCAGTCAAAACAAACCAGATTGGTCCGCCGGTGTTTGTGAAGGTGCTACAACAGACGATTTGGATACCGTAGCGATTACTAAAGCACGAAGTGAATATAAAATTAAGTTTCCTGATAGTGTCGGGGAATCCGATACTTGGAATGATATTACTTTTTTGAATAAAGCAAAAGTTACACTTCAGGGGAAAATTACGAGAACTGCAATAATTCTTCTTGGGAAATCAGAATCTGATCAATACATTTCTCCCGCGGTGGCAAAAATAAGCTGGATTCTTAGAGATGAGCGAAATAGCGATAAAGACTATGAGCACTTTTTTCCACCGTTTCTGGTAAATTCAGATAAGGCACTTGCAAAAATACGGAACTTACGATACCGATACCTTCCCGATAACACGTTGTTTCCAGTTGAAATCAACCAGTATGATTCTTACGTTATCAGAGAATCATTACATAACTGTATCGCACACCAGGACTACGAAAAAAAATCTCGAATAAGCATCGTAGAAAAACCGGATGAATTGATTTTTGACAATGCGGGGAATTTCATACCCGGCAGTGTGGAAAAAGCGATTGAACAGGATGCGCCGCCGAGGTTTTACCGCAATAATTTTCTCGCAACTGCAATGGCAAACCTGAATATGATTGACACTCGTGGTGGTGGGATCAGAAAAATGTTTGAACTCCAGCGAGGAAGGTTTTTTCCACTTCCGACATATATCCTTGACCATGTTGACGCTGTGACCGTGAAAATCACCGGGAAGATAATTGATGAGAATTATACAAGATTATTAACAAAAAAGACTGACCTTGATATTAATACTGTTATACTGCTTGATAAAGTACAAAAGAAGCAAAAACTTGAGAAAGCAGCGTATCAACTACTTAAAAAACAAAGGTTGGTAGAAGGTAGATACCCTAACCTTTTTGTAGTATCTGAGATTGCCTCAATTACCGGGAATAAAGCAACGTATATTAAAAACAGGGCATTTGATAAAGAACATTATATAAAGATGATAACTTCATTCATTGAAAAATACAGGAGTGCTTCAAGAAAAGACATTGATGATTTAGTATTAGACAAATTATCAAACGTGCTTAATGATAAACAGAAAAAAGTGAAAATTAATAATTTGCTCTACGAAATGACTAACAAGAAAAAAATAATCAAAAATATTGGTTCTGACGCCAAGCCTGAATGGGTACTTTTTAAGTAGAGTTTAAGTAGAGTTTAAGTAGAGTTTAAGTAGAGTTTAATAAAAATGGCTCAAAAAGGTATAGACAAACTAATCATTAGCAGTCCGTTTGAAGAACCTAAAGAACACTGGCTTTATATTCGTGAAACACAGTCATTTGAAAAGAAACCAGGAAGAAGAAAAGCAGGTTACTGGAGATCTCTTGGTGAAACCAGAAAGGCAGGAGCGGATGATCCCGGCATTTTCGTTCCAATAGAACTTGTTAATCAAATAAGGCCGAGAGTAAAGAAATGGAGAGAGAATAATTATCCAAATATAACAGGAACGACAAGAAAACTACTTCAGTTTTGGTATGATATCGAGCATACCAGAAGAGACAAGAGACTTTTCTGGTGCCAACTTGAAGCTGTTGAAACAGAAATATGGCTTACAGAAGCTAATCCTGCAGAAAAACAAGGAATAGAAATATTAAATGACGGTAGTGACTGGGAACGGCAATGTCTTAAGCTTGCTACCGGGACAGGTAAAACAGTTGTAATGGCAATGATTATTGCCTGGCAATCTTTAAATAAAATTGCCAGTCCGGGTGATGCCAGATTTTCTAAAAATATTCTTATAATAGCTCCCGGCATTACCGTAAGAGACAGATTACAAGTTCTAAAACCAGACAATCCCGATAATTTCTATCAGGATTTTATACTCGTTGATTCATCAATGTGGCAGGATTTATTACAGGCAAAAATAATGGTTACTAACTGGCATACCTTAGCGCCTTATAATGAAAATTATGGGCCGAAAGTTATAAAAAAAGGTCCAGAGAGCGATGAAGCATTTTTCAGGAGAGTTTTGCCCGATTTCGGAGGAGCGCATAATATTCTTATAATCAATGATGAAGCACACCATTGCCACAGACCGCGGGAAGATGAAGTAGAGGATAGAGAAGAACAAGAAAAGGCTACTATCTGGATTGAAGGTATTGATAGGATTAACAGGGCAAGAGGAGTTCTGAAAGCATACGACCTTACTGCCACACCATTCAAACCCACTGGAAAGACAAATCAAGTAGAAAAACTTTTTACATGGATAGTAAGCGATTTTGGACTTAATGATGCTATTGAAAGTGGGTTAGTGAAAACCCCAAAAGTTGCAGTTAGGGATGATTCAATAGCCGGCCCAGATTTGAAATCAAAGTTCTTTCACATATATGAACACGTGAGAGAGGATTTAAATCGCAGAGCGGAACCGAATGAAGGGTTGCCAGACTTAGTCAGAAATGCGGTAAGCATTCTTGGAGGGGATTGGCTAAAGACAAAAGAGGAATGGGACACAAAGAATATAGGTGTTCCTCCTGTAATGATTATGATATGTAATCGTACTGAAACTGCTGCCAGGATAGAATACTCTATGATAAATGGATATTTTGCTGTAGATGAATTAGTGGATAAAAACACATTCCTCCGAATTGATCAGGAAGCACTGGATAAAATTGAATCAGATGAAAAAGAAAAAATAAATAAGGATAAAACAGGAAGAGAACTCGTAGAACAGCAGAGAGATAAATTTAATACTGTAGGTAAAATAGGAAAACCCGGTGAAAACATACACTGCGTAATTGGCGTTAATATGCTTTCAGAAGGTTGGGATGCCAGGACAGTTACTCATATACTTGGTCTGCGTGCATTTACAAGCCAGTTATTATGCGAACAGGTTATAGGCAGAGGATTACGCAGGATTTCATATGATGTTGTTAAAGAAACAGGACTCTACAATGAGGAATATGTTACAGTTTTTGGGGTTCCGTTTACTTTTCTTCCGGTTGAAGGTACGGATGGACCTCCAAGGCCAGAACTTCCAAAGACGAAAATTGAACCGCTTCCTGACAGGATGGAACTTGAAATACAGTGGCCTCATGTTCTAAGAATTGAGTATAAATTGAGTTATTTTCTTGATTTGGAATGGGGTAGACTTGAGAAATTAATTCTTTCACCAGAGGATTCCCCTACCATTGTTGAAGTTGCCCCAATTATTGATAACAAACCAAGGTTTGACCAGATTACCGAAATAGACATTGAAAAACTGGCAGAAGAGCATAGATTACAAAAGTTGAAACTGCAAGCAGCTGTACGGCTCCACGAGAATTTTGGAGAAAGTTGGGAAGGAGATCCCGGTAGTCATATAGGACAACTTATTGAAATTATAGATAAGTTCATTGAATCCCCGAAACTTGAAACTAAATTACCTTTGTTTTATGGCAGAGGGAAATTAAAAAACATTCTTATAGCACTCAACCTGCAGAAAATAACAAATCATATAGGTAGTTTTATCAAGAGTTCCAGTAGCGAGGCGCCCACTGTTGTTCTTGATCCGGTGAGGCCAAAAAGAAGCACGGCTACTGCAATGACATGGTACACAAGCAAGCCCAGTATGCCGGTGAAAAAGAGCCAGATAAGTCATATTGTAATTGAAAGTGGATGGGAGAAGATAGGGCTTGAATTTGAAAGGAACAGGATTCCAGAATTGATTTCATGGGTAAAAAATGACCATCTTGGATTTGAAATATTTTATTTATGGCAAGGACAAACACATACTTATTATCCTGATTTTATTATTAAATTTGGAAATAATCGATATTTAATTCTAGAAGTTAAAGGTCAAAAAACTGATCAGGATAAAGCCAAATGGCAGGCAGCTCAGGAGTGGATAAGGGCAGTCAATATGAATGGTAATTTCGGAACATGGGAATTCAAAGCATTAAAAGACCCAAAAGATTTATTTGAAGAGGTGAAGTAAGTAAATATTTAATTAAGAAGTAGATAAATCCTATGAAGAAAAAATATATCAGTGAAGAGCAGGAATGGTTGAGCCTGACACCAGTACAAAGAATAAAAGAATCAGGTAAATTATGGGAATTATATCTATCCTTAGGAGGTAGTCTTGACCCCGACCCCGATCCCCAAAGTCCTTTTTACTTTCCAGAAGTTCGGAGTAAAAAGTCTTCTAATAGGCGGACAGGCGTGCATTATTTACGGCGCCGCAGAATTTAGCAAAGATTCAGATTTTGTTGTCTTTTGTGATACAGAAAACCTTGCTAAACTTAAAAAAGTACTCCGCTTACTCAAGGCAAAAAATATCTATGTGCCACCGCTAAAGAAAGAATTTCTTGAGATAGGTCACGCCTGCCATTTCAGGTGTTATGCAGAACCTGTAAAAAATCTGAGGGTTGATATCATTGGAAAACTTAGGGGCTGTGATGATTTTGAAAATTTATGGGAGAGGAGGGTCACAATAAAACCTTCCCAGAATAAGATAATTGAAATCATTGGATTAGAAGACCTGGTGCAGAGTAAAAAGACACAGAGAGATAAAGATTGGTTGATGCTTAATCGGTTGGTTGAAAACGATATGGTTTCAACACCCAAACCCTCTTTGAAAAAAATCAAATGGTGGTTATGCGAATGTCGTAATAGTAACAGGTTGATTAACCTGGTTAATGAAAATAAAGATTTAGCAAAAGAATGCACTGCAAAAAGGCCACTTTTGAAGATGGCATTGAAAAAAGATATTAAGCAACTGGAAAAATTACTACATAAAGAAGAATTATCAGAAAGAGAAAAAGATAAAGAATACTGGCATCCACTTAGAGAAGAACTTGAAATATTAAGACACAAGCGGAGGAAAGCATGAGAGAAAAAGTTGAAGAGGCATTAAAGGGAATAAGACCAATGCTCCAGGCTGATGGCGGGGACGTAGAGTTGATTGAAGTTACCGATGACGGAATAGTCAAAGTAAAACTCACCGGTGCCTGCGGCGGATGTCCGATGGCACAGATGACGTTACAAGCCGGTATCGGAAGAGTACTGAAACAGAGAGTTCCGGAAGTAAAAGAAGTTGTTTCTGTATGAAGATATTAGGTATAGCGGGCAGTTGTCGTAAAGACGGCAACACCGACATATTGTTGAAAAAATGTTTAGAAGGAGCAATGTCCTGCGGGGCCAGTGTTGAAACAATATTTGTCAGAGATTTAAAAATTTTGCCATGCAGGGAGTGTCATTCCTGCAGTAAGACAGGTAAGTGCGTCCTGCAGGACGACATGCAGAAAATATATCCAAAATTTGCAGAAGCAGACTGCATAATAGTTTCCTCTCCGATATTCTTCTACAATTTACCATCTAATTTGAAGGCATTGATTGACCGATGTCAGTGTATGTGGGCAAGAAAGTATGTATTAAAGCGACCCTTGTTGCCACAAAAAGAAAGAAAAGGCGTTTTTATTTCAGCAGGAGGAACAAAGGGTGAGAAACTTTTTGACTGTGCGAAGTTAGCAGTTAAATATTTCTTTGATGCAATTGATGTTGCCTACCATAAAGATTTGTTTATAAGAAGCATAGACGAAAAAGGCGCAATAAACAGCCATCCCGATAAATTAGAAGAAGCATCCAGTCTTGGAAAACATCTTACGACACTATAGAACAATGAAAGAAAAGTCAAAATTAAAAAAATCAGAAACCGAATATAAT
>Ga0210017_1000294_pt1 | contig 41206 bp, 39 predicted proteins | sample CryGeyCG2014_020_FD_183966 | JGI IMG/M metagenome (GOLD analysis project Ga0210017, IMG submission 183966) | Groundwater microbial communities from aquifer - Crystal Geyser CG08_land_8/20/14_0.20 (SPAdes) (version 2) | ecosystem: Environmental > Aquatic > Deep subsurface > Groundwater | place... | reverse complement strand
TCCTTTTGGTAGTTTTCTATCAGCCATATTATACCATACTTTTAGATTTTATCGACGGAATATGCAATTATTTTAAAACAGAGGGATGAGGAATTATCGGACAGCCCCACGTCCCCATTTATTCGAATCTTTTCTTAGAGACACGATTTTTCCTTGAGTCATATAAAACCATTACCTCTTTGAAGCGAATTTACACAAAATCCAGTATACTACCAAAGAAAGCGCTTTCCTTGACAACTCCTACTTTATATGTTATACTTTTATAAATTTATTCAATATAAGTAGAAAATGGCATTATTAAATATCTTAAAGCAATTTAACTGGGTAGATGTCTTCTTTGTAATTCTTTTAATCCGAATATGTTACGTTGCTATAAAAAATGGCTTCTCTGTAGAATTATTTAAACTCCTGGGAACAATTTCTGCGGTTTATCTCTCCCTCCATTATTATATAATCTTTCCCGATTATATTGTTAACCGTATAGGCGCAAAGAATATACCTCTGGAATATTTAACTTTCTTTTCTTTTGTTACCTTAGCAATCTTAGGTTATTTGATTTTTATGTTATTAAGTAAAGTCTTTTCGCGTTTTATACAGTTAGAAGCAGTGCCTAACTTAAATAAATGGGGAAGCCTTATTTTAAGTATAATGAGGAGCTTTTTATTGGTAAGCCTGCTCATATTTATCTTTGTTATAGCCCCTAGGAGTTATTTCAGGAATAGCGTAAAAAATTCTTATTCAGGTAAACGCCTGTTTCAAATTGCACCCACGACATATACTTGGCTGTGGAATAGCATAATGTCCAAGTTTAGAACGCAGGAGAAATTCAACGACACAATCCTTAAAGTTCAGGCAAGCCTCACCGAAAAATGAACCCCGCCCTTCTTTCAACGCTATATTCGAGTCCAAGGAAGGGCGGGGTGAAACTCGCCCTTCCTTAGAGAAGGGTGGGAGTTAATAGAAAGGAAGAGCGGGGTGAAACTCTCGCATCTTTATAGTCAGCTCATAAAATTTGGAAAGGAACGCGACCCCAGAAAAAAAAGTCGCATAAGTTCTTTTGAGGATACCGCCTTGTTATACGGTGAGGCCGATACGGATATAAAAAAGATTATGGTGGGGATAGATATTGATACCGGTGAGTTATTGCTGGCAGATAAGATTCGTCGCGAAGAAGGGCTGGATTTGGTAATTTCCCATCATCCTCAAGGCCGGGCGTATGCGGCGTTTTATGAGGTAATGCAGTTACAGGTTAATATGTTGGTTAGTGTGGGTATAAACAAGAAAGTGGCGCAGGCTCTTATAGATGAACGTAAACTTGAAGTAGAAAGAAGGGTCATGCCGCAAAATCATATGCGCTCGACGGATGCAGCCAGGCTCCTCGATTTGCCGTTTATGTGCGTACACACACCTGCGGATAACCACGTATCGTGTTTTATCAAAGGACTCTTAGATAAAGAAAAGCCCGAGAGAGTAGAAAATATATTAGATATTTTAAATAAGATTCCCGAATATAAAGGTGCAGCCAGGGATTTGGCCGGGCCGCGGGTTATTCTGGGAAACCTGAGACGTCCGGTAGGTAAGATTTTTGTAGAGATGACCGGCGGCACTGAAGGTTCCAAGGATGTATATGATAAGATGTATAAAACAGGAATCAGAACCCTGGTTTCTATGCATTTAAGCGAAGAGCATTTTAAAAAGGTTAAAGATGTCAACCTTAATGTAGTTATCGCCGGCCACATATCTTCAGATACATTGGGCCTTAATTTGCTTTTAGATAGAATTGAAAAAGAAGAGAAGTTTGAGATAGTTGAGTGTTCGGGATTCCGTAGAGTCAGAAGAAATTAGAATAAAGAATCAGTTACGTGTTTGCGGTTACGGTAACGAAGCCCGTATCGTAAAGCGGTTAGGGTAACGTAAAGATAATTTTTGACGGAAGGCATAACCGAACTCCGAAACGGGCATCGTAACCGATACACGAAATACGAAATGGCAGGACGTATACCAGAGAATATATTAGAGGATATTTTAAGCCGGGTGGATATTGTTGAGGTAATCTCCAGTTACATACCCCTTAAGCGCGCCGGAAGAAATTTCAGGGCTCTGTGTCCTTTTCATCATGAAAAAACACCCTCTTTTGTGGTTTCGCCTGACCGACAGATATACCATTGTTTCGGTTGCTCCAAAGGTGGAAACGCATTTGGTTTTCTTATGGAATATGAACGGATGGAATTTCCTGAGGCAGTGGAAAGCTTAGCAAAAAAAGTAGGCGTGAGTTTACCGCAGGGCCAAATTCAAGATTCAAAAACTGCAAGCCTTATTACGCAACTTTATAAAATAAATGAACTAACCGCTTTATTCTATGAGTCTAACCTGAATTCTCCGGCTGGGCTGGAAGCCAAGAAATATTTGTTAAAACGCGGCATAGATGAAATGGCAATGAAATTATTTAAATTAGGGTATGTTTCCCGTAATTGGGATGCGCTAATCAATCATTTAAGGAATAAGAATATCAATCTTTCCTTGCTAGAAAAAGCAGGCCTTATTCTTGCCAAAGATGGCGGCGGCTATTATGACAGGTTCCGTGATAGGATTATTTTTCCTATATTTGATATAAAGTCAAGAGTGCTTGCTTTTGGAGCACGGGTAGTGCCTGATGCTGATAAAGCCGCGGGTGAGAGTCATTTGCCTAAATATATCAATTCTCCGGAAACGCCGATATATATAAAAGGGAGGAATCTTTATGGCCTGAATCTCGCTAAAGACGCTATCAGGGAAAATGATTATGTAGTTATCGTGGAAGGATATTTGGATTTTATCATGCCTTATCAGGCAGGGTTAAAGAATATTGTTGCTTCGCTGGGGACTGCGTTAACCATAGAGCAAGCCCGGCTTATAAAACGCTATACCCATAATGTGATAATGGTCTACGATGCCGATGATGCCGGACAAATGGCTGTTCTTCGGACATTGGATATATTTATTGAGGAGGCAATGACTGTTAAGGTTGTGTCCTTACCTTCCGGGTTTGACCCGGATTCATTTACGCGTAAAAACGGTATCGGGAATTTTAAGGAGAAAATTAACCAGGCCGAAAGCCTGTTTGATTATAAGCTAAGGATTTTAAAATCGCGCTATAGCACAAAGGATATAGAGTCAAAGGCGCTTATTTCATCTGAAATGTTACTTACTATAAATAGATTTAAAAATGCAATTTTAAAAGCCGAATATCTTAAAAGACTGGCCCAGGAATTAGACATAAGTGAAGACGCTTTATTACAAGAGTTAAATAAAATAAAAGAGAACAAGGCATATTCAGAACCTTATGCTCAAGGCCCTGCTAAGAAAGCATTGAATATAAACCCCACAGAGAAACTGTTAATAAAGTTAATGTTAGAAGAAGATGAATTAATCAGCCGCATAAGGGAGAGGCTTGAGCCGGCGGATTTTCAGGATGAGAGAACTGCCCGTATTGTATCTTTAATGTTTGACCTCATCGGGCAGGGAAAGAATATAGAACCAAATAAGCTAATAAATTATCTTGATGATGAGTCTATCTCGCAAATTATCTGTGAATCGACATTGTCGCCGCAGATACCTGAGCAAAATAAAGAAAATATAATTAATGATTGTATACAGCGTCTAAAGAATGAAAGATTAAAAATTAAGAAACAACGTTTGCATGAACAGATAAAAACAGCTCAAACATTAGGAGACGAGGAAAAGCTGCATCGGCTTATGCAGGAATTCGATTGTTTAATTAAAGAGAGGTAAAACAAATGAATCCCGCACCTTCTAAATATTCAAAAAATTACAAATTTACTATGAATAAAAAGGTGTGGGATAAAAGAGAAGGTGCGGGATGAAGAAAAAAGAATATACTAAAAAAGACGTCGAAAAGATTATCACTTTAGGCAGGCAAAAGGGGTATCTCACCTACGATGAAGTAAACGATCTTTTACCGGAAGGCGTGTCTTCTTCAGAGGACATCGACCGCATCCTTGATCTATTGGGAAGCGAGGATATACAGGTAGTTGATAGCGAAGGGGAGAAGGAGGTTGAAAAACCCGTTGAAGTACCTAAAGAGGATATATTAAGCGAGCAGCTCAAGCTCGAAGAGCGATTTTTGCCTTTGGATGATCCGGTGAAGATGTATCTTAAGCAGATGGGTTCCATATCTTTGCTTTCTCGGGAACACGAAATAGAATTGGCCAAGAAAATTGAAGCGGCAGAAGAAAAGTTTAAGCTGGCAGTGCTTGCTACGCGGTTTGCGCGTCAAGAAATACTGGCCGTCGCAGATGATATATTGAATGGAAAAGTAAATTTGGAGGAAGTAGTAAAAGAAGGAATTAAGGTAAGGAAGGATAATATACTTAAAAAATTTAAAAGGATTACGCGAAGCATAAGGTCTACTCGCAACCAGGCCGGAATTGTTGAGCTTATATTACAGTTTAATTTTACTACTTCGGTAATCGAAGTGGTTGTGCGCAGGCTAAACGCGCTAGGAAGGGAATTAGAGCAAATCGAACGTCAAAAGAAGCCTGGGCGTTCAAAACTTAAGGATAAACGCAGTCAATTAGATTCTCGAAAGCGCGCCATATTAAGGCGGCTCAGCGAGCCTTATCCTAAAATAAAAGAGCAGATGAAATTAATTAAATCCACGCATATTAAATTTAGCCGCACAAAAAAACAACTTGTAGAAGCAAATTTAAGGCTTGTAGTGAGTATTGCCAAAAAATACACCAACAGAGGGCTATCCTTCCTGGATTTAATTCAAGAAGGAAATATCGGCCTGATGCGGGCTGTAGAGAAGTTTGAATATAAAAGAGGCTATAAATTTTCTACTTACGCAACTTGGTGGATAAGACAGGCAATAACACGTTCTATTGCTGATCAGGCACGCACGATAAGAATACCTGTGCATCTGACCGAGACAATAAACAAAATAATAAGGCTTTCGCGTATCTTTGTTCAAGAAAATGGCCGGGAACCAACTCCCGAAGAAGTCTCCCATAAGATTAAGCTGCCACAAGAGAAGATAAAAGGAATATTAAAAATCGCTCAGGAACCGATATCCTTACAGATGCCCATCGGTGATGAGGGTGACACTCATTTTGGAGATTTTATCCAGGACAAGAAGGCTATTTCTCCTGCTGGTGCCACAGTGCGGGCTATGTTAAAGGAAGAAATGAACTCTGTCTTAAGCACACTTACAGAAAAAGAAAAAAAGATATTGATTCTGCGCTTTGGCATAAGCGATAGTTGTCCGCGTACCCTGGAGGAAGTGGGCAATGTTTTTAAAGTAACACGCGAAAGAGTGCGCCAGATTGAGGCAAAGGCGCTAAAGAAACTTAGGCATCCTACGCGTTCAAGGAGGCTGCGTAGCTTTCTCGATATGACTCTTGTGCACCAAAGAGAATAAGAAGGTTCGTCCTGCCAATTTCTTGTCCAACTTTCCCTTGCTAAAAACCCTTTAAAATAGTATTATAACATTAACTTTTGGACACACGGCTTAAGTGACGGGCCTTGCGAAAGGAAGAAATAATGGTACCCTGGGTTTTTTGGGCGATGTTTTCTACGTTAGTTTTTATATCCGCGTATCTTTTGTATGATTATTTCTCTACTTCGGATTTACAGATAAAAGAGAAAAAACAAAAAAAATATGCTCAACCTTTTGTAAACCAGGAGATTTCAGCTAAGGAGGAAAAGATTGCTAAGTTGGAAGGCCAGGTTAATTCCTTAAAAAGCGAGCTGGAAAAAGCAAGAGCCGATTATGCCAAATTGCAAATAGATAACGAAGCAACAAAGAAGAAAGAATCAGAATTAAAAGAGGAATTGCTCAAAAGAGAAGAATGGGTTAAGAAAAGCGATGAACAGCTTAATAAAATCAAAGAGCAGAGTGCAGATTTTGATAAGAAGATACTTATTAAAGAAAAAGCATTAAGCGAGGAATTCGAAAAGAATGTAGATTTGAACAGGCAATTAAGAGAGGCGGCGGAGCGATATAAATTACTGGAAAAAGAAAGCAAAGGAAAATCCGAGGAGATCCAGTCTTTAAAAGCGCAAATTGAAAGATTTACCAAAGAAATCCTAGGGCGCGAGAAACAAATCAGGGAACATGCTGAAACCATCACCGCAATGAAGAAGGCTCAAGAAGGAAACGAGTGGGTTTCAAAGCGAGACTTTAACAGATTAAATGAGGAATACAATGCGATAGAGAAGGAGTTAGAAGAAAAAGAGGAGCGGCTTAAGGAATTAAGTGAAGAGTTAATAAAATTAAAGAATCAACCGGCAAAAGAAGTTGAACCAGGCGCACCTGTCCAACCAGAATCTCAAACTGTGCCTGTCGAGCAAGCAGAGATAAAAGCACCGGAACAAGAAGAAGCAGTTGAACAAGTAGCTAAAGAAGAGCCCACCGCAGAAACGCCTCCTATGGCTTTGGCTATCGGAAGCCAAACCATGGTCTCCCGGCCTACAGAACAACCTAAGCCTTCCCCTCAGTTCAGCCTGGAAAAAACCAGGAATATCGGAATTATGGCGCATATTGATGCGGGTAAGACTACCCTGACCGAAAGAATATTGTTTTATACCGGTAAGTCCTACAAGATAGGCGAGGTTCATGACGGTAAAGCCCAGATGGACTGGATGAAACAAGAGAAGGAAAGAGGTATTACTATTACTGCCGCTGCCACCACTTGTTTCTGGAAAGACCACCGCATAAATATTATTGATACGCCCGGCCATGTTGATTTTACGGTAGAGGTAGAGCGGTCTTTAAGAGTCCTTGATGGTGCGGTGGCTGTTTTTTGCGCCGTAGGAGGGGTTGAGCCCCAGTCAGAGACCGTATGGCGCCAGTCAAATAAATATAATGTGCCTAAGCTCGCTTTTATTAATAAAATGGATAGGGTAGGCGCGGATTTCTTTGCGGTATTAAAAGGTATTGAGGAAGACCTCGGCGGCAATGCCATCCCTTTAGAATTACCAATCGGCGTTGAAGCGGATTTCCGCGGGATTATTGACCTCATAGAAATGAAGGCCTATATATACGAAGAAGAATCCCAGGGAAAAGATTTTCGCATAGAAGATATCCCGCAGGAATATAAGGAGTTGGCGGATAAGTATCGCCATATTTTAGTTGAGAAAACCGCAGCATTTGACGACAGCCTGATGAAGAAATTTTTGGAATCCCCCGGCTCTATCACTAATGAAGAACTTATGCAGGTTATCCGCAAAGGCACAGTGGCTAATAAAATGGTCCCAGTGCTTTGCGGTGCAGCTTTTAAAAATAAGGGTGTGCAAAAATTACTGGATGCAATCAATTTATATCTTCCTTCGCCCATTGAACTTCCTCCAGTTGAAGGACATGACCCCAAGAATACGCAGACACTTATTACAAGGCGTCCGGATGCCAATGAACCTTTCACTGCGCTTGCTTTTAAGGTGCAGGCTGACCCGCATATGGGAAAACTGGTTTATCTTAGGGTTTATTCCGGCGTATTAGAAACCGGGACGTACGTGCTTAATGTCAGGAAAGATAAAAAAGAAAGAATCGGAAGAATTTTACAGATGCACGCTAACCAAAGGCAGAATATAGATAATGCCTTTGCCGGAGATATAGTAGCTGCAATTGGCCTTGAGCATACCATAACCGGGGATACGCTCTGTGACCCGGATAATCCGATATTACTTGAGGCCATAGAGTTTCCAGCGCCTGTAGTTTCATTAAGTATTGTGCCTAAAAGCCGCGGGGACCAGGATAAACTCGCAAAGGGATTAAGAAAACTTACGGAGGAAGACCCGACATTCATAGTTGAGACTGATCAAGAAACCAAAGAAACTATTCTGACCGGTATGGGTGAATTGCACCTCGAAATTATTGTAGATAGATTAAAGGAAGAATTTGGCGTGGAGGTGATTGTGGGCCAGCCTAAAGTTGCCTACCGGGAGACAATTTTAAAGTCAGCAGAGGCAGAAGGTAAATATATAAAACAATCCGGCGGCCGGGGGCAGTATGGCCATGTGGTTATGGAGATTTCTCCTCGCGCGCCTGGCGAAGGATTCGAATTTATAGACAGTATAAAAGGAGGAGCTATCCCTAAGTCATTTATTCCGGCGGTGGAAAAAGGTATTGTTGAGGCCATGCAGAAGGGGGCTTATGCGGGTTATCCCGTAGCAGATGTTAAGGTAAATCTTATAGATGGCTCATTTCATGAAGTGGACTCCTCTGAATTAGCATTTAGAATGGCTGCTATTTTAGGTTTTAAGCAGGCGTTTAAGCAGGCAGAACCGGTGCTGCTTGAACCTTATATGTCCCTTGAAGTAGTTACGCCTGAGGAATATCTGAATGCCATTGTAGGTTATATTTGTTCCTGTAGAGGAAAGATACTGGTAATAGATACCAAAGGTAAACAGAAAATCATCTCTGCGGAAGCGCCCCTTTCTGAAATGTTCGGTTATACGACGAACTTTCGCTCCTTAAGCAGCGGCCGCGCTACTGCCTCCATGGAATTTGCGAAATATATGCAGGTGCCTGCTGAAATCGCGCAAAAAATAATAGCGGAGAAGGAAGAGAAGAAATCGCAAAAATAATCCCTAATATCTTGCCAAAAACCTTTTAAAATAGTAATATAGAGTATTAAATTTTGGGCCCATAGCTCAGCTGGTTAGAGCAGTTGACTCATAAACAGACCAAGGATAAAGACGTAACTCCTTGAGATTGTTGTAACTATAAACACCATAAATAAGTTAGATTAAATTTTTGTTTTAAGGTCTTTTAAGATTTTTTAATCATTTTTAATATTAAGTGGACACTTTTTGGACAGTACATCATCTATCCTTGAAATACTATCGAAAATATGGTATATTTTGAATGGTAGAAGGCAAAATAGTACTTGACAAAGCAAGGGGTTAGTATACACTAAAGACAATTGCTCCCCGCTTGACTTCCCGAAAGGGCTCAGGCGGGGTTATTCATTTTATGGGGCCTGTAAATGCACTATGACGAACCCGCCATAAAAAGAACCGTAGTATTTATTGACGGACAAAATCTTTACCGCAGCGCAAAAGAAGCCTTCGGTTATTTCTTCCCCAATTATGATGTTAAATTGTTATCTGAGAAGATATGCTCAAGCCAGGGATGGCATTTGACCGGTATTTATTTCTATACCGGTATTCCTGATTCTCAGGATAACGCTTTTTGGCATAATTTCTGGAGCAAAAAATTAAGCTATATGGGGCGTTTGGGGATTAAGATTTTTTCACGTTCCCTCCGGTACCATAATCAGGATTTTACCTGTCTTTCCTGCAATAAAATACATACTTCTCTTGTCGGCCACGAAAAAGGTGTAGATGTCCGGATAGCGCTTGATGTTATCAGGTTAGCGCATGAAAAGAAATATGATATCGCGGTTATACTGAGTCAGGATCAGGATCTCAGCGAAGTGGCGGATGAAGTGCGCAGGATTTCTATTGAACAGAACCGTTGGATTAAGGTTGCCTCCGCGTTTCCCATAAGCCCCACCTCAAAAAATACCAAAGGTATTAATAAAACAGACTGGATTATGATTGATAGGCAGATATACGATTCGTGCATAGATCCGAATGATTATCGTTAGGTTAAATTTAAAGGCAACTCTCTAAGTAAGGGGTTACCTTTTTTAGTTTAACCAGGAGGAGGGTAGTATGGGCAAGAAAATAGTTTTATTGTTTATTTTAGGTTTTTCTATAATTGTTTTAAGTGGATGCGCAAGTTTGAATGGCGATGTTCCTTTCCGATATCAGCCATCACTCATTTCCTATAATAAAAAAATAGACAAGACTGTAGGATTAAATATGCTTGTAGACAAAAGGCCAGATGGAGATAAAGCATATACAGAAAGCATAAAAGATGTTTCTGAGAAAATAACAGCCAAGCTCTTAGAGGATTTTGATAAATCTAAAATATTCAAAGAAATTCATTATCCATCTCAGGCCGAAGACGATATTGTTATAAATGGTACAATAGATAGGTTTATGTGGAAGTTTTATGCTAAAACAATTTATTATATTCCAATGCTTAATCTAGTTTGTTATTTTGGCGTTCCTTATGCAGATGCTTATGGTATAGCTGGTATCACTTTGGAGGTAAGAGATAATAAAGTTGGGAAAGTTCTTTGGTCTTTTGCCGAAGAATCTAAAATGGTTAATTCTTATACATTTTATAATATGAAGGCCGGTGACTCTGGAGCGGAATTAGCTGAAGCATTTAGGGAGGTAGGAAAAAAGTTAAAAGAAGATTTATTAATAAAAACTAATTTTTGATTTATTGAAGTATTTTTCGTATATGATTAAGCTAAAGTCTTAAATTTAGATATTTAGAGACAACTCTCTGAAATAGGAGGTTGCCTTTTTTTGGTTAAAAGGAGGATGTAGAAATGGCTATATTTCTTTTTATAATGTGTAGTATAAGCTTTTTATCAGGAATTTTTGCTTCTACAGGAGCCACAACAATATTTCAACAAATAGTTGGAGCCATATCTTTTGTAACCTCAGCTATATTATTAATAGGTGCAGCTATTGTCAATGCGGTAGATAAGTTAACAATCGAAACAAGGAAAAGTAAGACTAATGCTTGAGACGAAATGAATCTTAAGAAAGTTACATCTTAGGTTTAATTAGCAAGGTCATTAATTTTATAAAGAATGAATAAAAAACAATTAATAGTTGCTTGGATGATGGGGGTATTGTTATTGAGTGGGTGTGCTCCTGCACAGCAGCATTTGGCACATTTTAGAGAAGATGTAGAAAGAACGAACAAAGTCGCAGAAAAGGTTTTTGAATATCCTTATAAAGATGTTTTCTTGGCGATAGTTCAAGTATTGAATGATACTGATACAGCAATATATACGAAAGATTTTGATAAAGGAATAATACTTGCTAAGAATAAATTAGGATTAGGTGATTTCCAGATGCCTTCTCACAACTTTGGATTTTGGTTAGAAGATTTAGGCAATAGTAAAACCAAAGTCATATTGAGAATGGTAAATGTACAATGGCCAATGGGAGGAACTGCAGAAGAGGAGTTTAATTTAATTATGAAAGAATTAGAAATGAGAGCTAAGCTGAAAGATAGTAAATAAATGAATAAAAAACAATTAATAGTTGCTTGATTTAATTTTTGAGGTAAACTTTATTTAGACAATTTAGTTTAATGGCTTTACCTTAAAGAGGCTTTAAGGCCTCTAACAGTGACGTAGGGTAAGCTGCATCACTCCCCGAAAGGGGAGGCGGAAATGCAGACTTACTTGGATTTACGTCACTGTTGCCAGTAAGCCATGCGCCGCCTTTTTGTTAGGGGGCGGGGAGAAGGAAGAGTATCTTCAGGAACTCAAATAAATCCTATCATCAATCTTATTCCACTAATAATTGTAATTATCCTTATTGTATGGCTTATCCGTTCTAATACGAAGAAAAAGGAGAAAATGATGGATAAAAATGCTGTTTAATTAACCTGTCCAAGATGTGGCTACAAAGATGTCCCTTCTAAATTTCAAGATGCCTATAGTGATTCAACCTGTTGTTGTTTAGCTTTGATAATGATATTACCAGCGATACTTTATTACTTCTTCAGACAAGGAAAGAAAATTTGTCCGAAATGTAATAATGTGTTTTAATGAAAAAATTGCTAATAAATCTATTGATAAAATACAAAAGAAACATTTCTCCTATAATTAAACCAGATTGTAGATTTACTCCCACGTGTTCAGAATACGCAATTTTAGCGTTAGAGAAATATAGCCTAATTAAAGCCGCATCTCTTATTATGTTTAGACTTGTAAGATGCAATCCTTTAACTAAGAAAAATTCTAAAGATTTTGCATGACAGGATGAGGTAGATTATAAATAAAAAAACAATTAATAGTTGCCTGGGTGATGGGAGGATTAAAATGCGAAAGATAATCTATCTATTAGTTATGGTAATATTGCTCAGTGGTTGCGCAACAATGTTTGAGGATATGAAAATAACACAGGCAGAAAATCAGGGTAGATTTTACATTGGTATGCCAATAAGTGAAGTTACCAATATTGTTGGGAGACAACCTAATTGTATATTCGACGCTTGTAAGACTGAAAACACAAGCGAAGGTACGCATAAAATATGGGTTGTAAACGGTGGTGGTATGGGAGGCAATTTTGCCAGAACATACAATTTTAAATTCAAGGATGACAAATTAGTTAGTTGGGGTTGGCAATAAAACCTAATTTATTATTGTACGAACCTAATGCTTCTATGATTCCCGCAGATTCGCCTAAAGGTAAGAAATTAGTTGAAGAGAATAGAGCATAGCCGCTAGTTTAGGCCCTATAGCAAGCCCTCCCAAAACCATTTGATTCCGAAAAAATCCCTTGACAAGAACGACTTGATATGTTATATATACTTTATGGACTTGAACTACTTGAACGTTAAACAAATTTTAAGATGGAGGTGATATTATGGCTATTCATACATTAGGAAAAAAAAGACGTTCGGGGCAAAAAGTAGATTTAGTTACTTTTGGAGTATCTCGATTAGTCTACGTGAATAAGTTTGGAATGCAAGCCCATTTCAAAAATATCGAAGATGTTCTTTTGGAATTCGATGATAAAACAAGAACTTTTTGGATAAAGCCACTTGCTGCCCCAACTGATAAATCATTTCGCTTAAGTTTCTCTTCGCAACAACGGAAGGCGACCGGAGTGATTGCTTGTCGGTTTGCCGTTTCTAATTTAGAAAAATTTTTAAAAATTGATTTAAAAGGTAAAGCATATCACGCTACTTGGAATTCCAAAGAGAAAAAACTAGAAGTACATTTTTAATCAACAAATATTTTTGTAGTAAAATAATAATATAGAGATAGGGCCTCTCAACAAAAGCCCCATAGAAAAATACTTTAAACTAAATTTCTATGGGGTTTTTTATTTTTGAAATGGACACATTTAAAACCATAACATTCGAATCTATATCCACTAGCGATAGCGAATTCCGGCTGCTTAAAGCATTTGAAATTCTTGTAAAAAATATTCCAATTTTTATTAAGAATGAGAGAAGAAATATTAAGAATAAGAGGAACCGCGATGAGTCTATTAGAAGAAGCTCTTAAATATTTGAACAAATATAAATTTTTCAGTTATTCCAATTAGGCAAGGCTCGAAAAAGCCATACATAGATTGGAAAGAATATCAGAAAAGACTTCCAACAGAGGAAGAAATAAAAAGGTGGTGGAGTCAATGGCCAAATGCAAATACAGGAATTATTACAGGACAAATTTCCGGTATTACTGTAGTTGATTTTGATAATCCAGAGGCACTCGAATACGCTAAAAAGCAAGGTCTACCGTTGACGCCATTAGTGAAAACAGGAAAAGGATTCCATGCATATTTCAGGTATGAAGAAGGAGTAGGGAATTTTCAGAAACGGGATGATTTGCCTGGTATTGACTTACGCGGTGATGGCGGTTATGTGATAGCCCCGCCAAGCATACACGTTTCAGGCAAGCAATATAAATGGATAGAAGGAAAAACCTTAGATGATGTTTCACTATCCACTTTACCGGAATGGGTATTAGCAAGCAAATCAGAAGATAAAACACCTGTAAAAGATCTGTATAAAGGAGTTTCGGTTGGAAAACGGAATGACAGTCTTGCGCGGCTTGTAGGATCATGGGTGAATGATAGCTTAACTTTAGAAGAATGCATGGGGAATGCTAAAATTTGGAATTCTAATAACCAAAGACCCCTTCCTTTTAAGGAGGTTGAAACTACAGTAAAGAGTATTTATGAGAAACATCATAGAGAAAAAAATATTACCCCCGGATATTCTGTAGAACCTGTAGAACCTGTAGAAGAAACACAAGATAAACTATTTCCTATTTTAGAATTCCCCCTAGAAGTTTTTCCTAGCGATCTGCAGGATTTGATGATTAAGATATCTCATGCGTTTAATGTGCCTGTTGAAGCCGTAGCCTCTTCTATGCTACCAATAATTTCTTCAGCAATAGGAAATTCCATTAGAATATCTGTAAAAAAAGGCTGGCAGGAACCCCTGTTCATATGGCTTATGTTAATAGGTAGTTCAGGATGTGGCAAGAGCCCTTTAATTAGTAAATTACTTGAGTTTATTCATGGGAAGCAAGGTGAAGAATTCCGACGCTATGAAAAAGAGAAATCTAAATATGACAAGGATATGCGGGAATATAAGATTATTTTTGAAAAAACTAAAAAAGAATCTAAGGAACGCGAGTCAGCTAGACTTCCTTCCCCGCCAACAGCGCCAAAATTGACCCATTACGTAGCCTCAGACACTACAATAGAGGCATTGGCCAATATAATGACTGATTCACCCCGCGGTGTACTTTTGCATAATGATGAACTATCCGGGTTTGTCAGGAGTCACGACCAATATAAGAATAAAGGTTCTGATAGACAGAAATACTTAGAGCTGTGGAACTGTAATCCTTGGAAAATTGACAGGGTCGGTCAAGGTAGCAGATATATCAGAGATACCGGTTGTGCTATTGTAGGTGGCATCCAGCCGTTAGTTATGCCTGATATCTTCGGGGCTGAGTCATTCGTAGATGGATTATTACCACGGTTCCTAATAGATATAGTTAACGATTATTATGATAGCATTTCTGATGAGGAATTAACAGATGCAGATACGGCTATCTTTGAGAAAATATTGGGCAGATGTTACAGCATTGTAATTTATCGAGATGAAGGCGACAATGTTGAGCATATAAAAATTTCTTTTTCAGATCCCGCAAAAAAGAGATTTCTGGAATTCCATAGAGATTATAAAAAGAAAATGCGTTTTCTGCCGCCTCGGGCGCAGGTATTCATCCCTAAATTAATAAGTTATGCTATTAGGCTTTCCGGAATTCTGCATGTAATCAGCAAAGAGGATACCTTTCTCATTGATGAAAATACTTTGGAAGAGGCGATTAGATTAGTTGATTACTACGCAGGTCAAGCTATAAAGGCATTGAAATTCTATGATAATAAGAACAGGCTTTCCGAAATCAAAATTGAACTTATTAAGACGTTATATGAATTGAAGGATAAAGTTGAAAATGCTAGGCTAAAGACTGGCGAGATAGCAAATCACTTAAATCAGAAGTTACCTGAAAGAATCAAACAAAGTAATCAAGATGTAAGTAATCTTTTAAGAAGCTTAGGATTAAACACTAAGCTCAGTGTCGGGCATTCATATCTAATTTGGGAAGATATTAAACTAAAAAGATTATTCTTCTACATAGAAACTTCTACATGTTCTACAACCTCTACAGATTCGCAGATAGAGAATGAACTTCTGAAGTAGGCGTACCGTTTGAATATGAAATCTATTCCCTATTAAGGAATGGCTTTGAATTTAATTAAAAAAGAGCGATAGGAGTTCTACAACTTTTCAAAACTAAAGAGCATTAGCAAGGCGTCTTATTTAATCTAACATTATGCAATACAATAGGTTATTAGTAAACAACAGATACCCGAAACCGAGTTCGAAGCTATATCAGTAAGAAGAGGTACGGACTTTCAGGAAAAAAATTCCTAACTTTTCGTCGGAGCACCTATGTCAAGAATGTAGATAAATGGATAAAAGATTTTTAAATATATCTGAAGTAGCTCAATATTTAGGTCTGACTAAAGGTAGTTTGTATGTATGGGTGCATCAGCGCCGGATACCATATTTAAAGATAGGAAAATTATTAAAGTTTGATATAATAGAGATCGAGCAATGGCTTAAAGACAAAAGAATAAAAGAAATATCTTGACAATGTATAGACAAATGCTATAATAAACCTATGGAAAAAAGACATCAAATAAACCTCCGAATTAGTAAAGAAGAGAAAAAGTTATTGGAAGAGGACGCTAAAAGAGAAGAGCGAAGCGTTAGCAATCTCCTTCTATGGTGTTGGAAGCTTTGGAGAAATAATAATAAAAAGGGTAAGTAAATGGGTATCTATTTAAAGAAGGGAAATTGGTTTATAGATTATAGAGTAAATGGCAGGCGTAAGAGAGAAAAAATAGGCACAAGTAAGGCTCTCGCTGAGACTGTCTTAAAGAAGCGTAAGGTTGAGATTGCGGAGGGCAAGTTCTTGGATATAAAGAAAGAGCAGAAGGTTAAGTTTGAAGAATTATCTCAGATTTATCTTGATATCCACGCTCGGCCCAATAAGAAATCCTACCACTCCGACGAGGATTTAATCAAGACACTCAGCAGATTTTTCGGAGGTAAATATCTATACGAAATTACTTCTATGGCGGTTGAGCAGTTTAAGGCAGAGAGAGCAAAGGAAGTGTCTCCGGCTACAGTAAACAGGGCACTTGCTTGTTTAAAATGTATGTTTAACAAAGCAATCGAATGGGACAAGGCAGAGGTTAATCCTGTTAAGAAAGTTAAGCTATTTAAAGAAAACAATGTTCGTGTAAGGTATCTGGAGAAAGAAGAAATAAAGAAACTCATAGACAATGCCTCAGCGCACCTTAAACCGATTTTGATTGTTGCTTTAAATACGGGCATGCGTAAAGGAGAAATCCTTAATCTCAAATGGTATGATTTAGATTTTAAGAACAATATAATTTATATAAGGGAATCAAAGAGCGGAGAGAGGCGGGAAGTGCCAATGAATATGCTGGTGAGAAGGACTCTTATTGCCGTGCGTAAGCATCCGGATAGCCTGTATGTCTTCTGTAATGAAAAAGGCGAATCTTTCGCTAATGTGCGAAAATCTTTCTTTACAGCGTGTAAAAAATCTGGTATATTAAAGTTTCGTTTTCACGACTTAAGGCATACATTTGCTAGCCATTTAGTTATGGGTGGAGTGGATTTGAATACTGTAAGGGAATTGTTAGGTCATAAATCGCTTGAAATGACGCTCAGATATTCCCATTTATCGCCTGACCATAAACAACGAGCAGTGGCAAATTTAAGCAGGCAAATGGACACTTTTTGGACATCAGAGCGTAATAAAGAAACTGAAGAAGTTTTTGACTTTTCACAACTCTTTGAAAATAAAGAGGTAATAAACACTTTGGGCCCATAGCTCAGCTGGTTAGAGCAGTTGACTCATAATCAATTGGTCCGGGGTTCGAATCCCTGTGGGCCCAGTTAGAATAAAAGGTCTACCCGGACCAAAAAGGGGTATGGGGAAAAATTTTCCCCACGCTTTCGGGGTAACAGCGACCCGCCAAGTTTTGTGGCGGGGAGCGCCATAGGGGCAGAGCCCCTTTGGGGAGCGACGAACGTAAGTGAGGAGCGACTGGTCCGGGGTTCGAATCCCTGTGGGCCCAGGTTAGTTCATAGTTAGTAGTAAAAATCTATGAACTACGAACTAAAGCGAGCTCGGAAGAGCAAGCGTGACTACGAACTGAATGGGGGCGCATGGCTTAATCTGGTGGAAGTGCCACATTCACCCCGTTAGATTTTCGAGGCGAGGACGGTTGGCTCAGTGGTAGAGCGCTTCGCTCACATCGAAGAGGTCGCAGGTTCGATCCCTGTACCGTCCATAAAAAATCTAACGGGGCGAGCATTGTGGAGGTCATAGGTTCGAATCCTATTGCGCCCACCAGATAAAGATTTTATTCCAAAGGGATGGAAGTGGTTAACTTAAAATCACAGCTAACTGAGCTGATTCATTTACAGACGATAGATAGCGAGATTTATGTATTAAAAAACGAAAAAGAATTGAAGCCCAAAGAGATACAGGCTATCGATGCTGCTTTTGAAGAAAAGAAAACACATCTCGCAGGCCTTGAGCAGGCCTTGTTGAATTTACAGAAGCAGAGAAAGGATAAAGAATTAGAATTAGCCTCTAAAGAAGAAAGCACCAAGAAATTAGAAACCCAGCTTTACCAGATTAAGACAAATAAGGAATATCAAGCGATGTTGAAACAGATACAAGATGCGAAAGCCGATGCTTCGGTAGTAGAAGATCAGATTTTAGGATTATTTGATCAGGCAGATAAAATAAAAAATGATGTCAATCAAGAAAAGCAGAGGCTTCAGGAGGAAGAGAAGGTAGGGCAGGAACGCAAGAGCCATATCCAGGACAGGATAAAAGAGATAGATGAACGCATTGCGCAATTAGAAGCACAGAGAAAGCAAATTACACCCGCTCTTGATAGGAAGGTACTTACTCAGTATGAAAGGATACTGCTTAATCGCGATGGTTTAGCAATAGTAAGCGTTAAGGACAATTCATGCGGGGGCTGTAATATGTTTGTGCCTCCTCAAGTAATAAATTTGATAAGGATGTACGAACGCATCATTACCTGTGAAGTTTGCAATAGAATATTGTATATTGAAAATAATGAGGGGACTTAAGATCTACATCGATGGGGCTTCGAAAGGTAACCCCGGCCCGAGCGGTATAGGCGCGGTTATTTGCCGGGACGGCCGGGCCATAAAAAATATAGCCAGTTTCATCGGTAATGCCACCAACAATGTGGCCGAATATACAGCTTTGATTTATGGATTGCAGGAAGGCCTTATGCTTAATGCAGAAAATATAGAGATAAATACCGATAGTCAGCTCTTGTATAGGCAGATTAAAAAAATTTATAAAATAAAAAGTGCTAATATATTAGGGTTGTATAATCAGGCTTTGCATCTTATGTCAGCTTTTAAACAGGTTTCGATAAAACACATTCCCCGGGAAGAGAATCGGGGTGCAGATAAATTAGCGAATAAAGCAGTGAAGGAAGCGGTCTTTGATAAACGGGGCAGGCCCCGTTAGATGGGGCATGTCCCGTTAGGCGAAAAGTTCATCTAACGGGGCAGGTAGAAGGTGGTCGGGCTTGACATTATAAATGTCAAGTCAGGAAAGTCCGGGCTCCGGAGGATAGCGTAATGGGTAACGCCCATCTCCGTCATAAAACTTGACGGAAGGATTTCTGCCATAAACCTTGGCGGACCCGTGAATATTTTTGGCGGGAGAGCCACAGAGACGAGCGCCCCACTGTTTTTGTCTTGCTTCGCAAGGCAAAAACAAAGCGTAAACGGGGCAGGTGAAACGAGGTAATCTCTACGCGGAGCAAGGTAAAATAGCCCCGCCCTTCCTACCACATAGGTAGGAATAAAAATGGTCCGTTTGAAATCCTCAAAATTTTTTGAGGAAGGGCGGGAGGGTAAGCTGCTTGAGTCCTGACGGTAACGTCAGAATCGAGAGAAATGGCCACTGCAACCACTGAAACACTGAAGAAAAGGCGAGACACTGAAAAAGCATTTCTCAGTGTTTCAGTAAACCCGAGGTTTTAAAGATATCATTTCAGTGTCCTCAGTGGTTGCGACAGAACTCGGCTTATTCTGCCTGCCCCTTTTAAAAGGTGTCAAAGTATCATAGTATCAAGGTATCAAAGTTTTAAATCTTTGATACTCTGACACATTGACACTTTGATACTCACGAAGAATATTTTAAGGAGGGAGCGAAATGTCTGGTCATTCAAAATGGAAGACGAATAAAGGCAAGAAGATGGCGGCAGACGCAAAAAAAGGAGCCGCATATACAAAGCTTATTAAAGAAATTACAGTTGCAGCTCGCGAAGGCGGTGGAAATCCCGATACTAATATTAGGTTGCGTACAGTTATGGCGAGGGCAAAAGAAGCCAATATGCCTTCTGATAATGTTAAGATGGCCATAAAGCGCGGCACTGGAGAATTGCCGGGTGTAGTTTATGAAACAGTTATGTATGAGGTATACGGGCCGGGAGGAGTGGCAATATTTATTGAAGCGCTCACTGACAATAAGAACCGCACAACTGCAGAACTGCGTAACATTATGTCTAGAAAAGGCGGTAATATGGCAGGAGCAGGTTCCGTAAGCTATATGTTTACTAAGAAAGGTTATATTCTTATTGAAAGGGCTCAGGCCCAGGAAGACGAGTTGATGACTATTGCTTTAGATTCAGGAGCAGAGGATTTTAAATCAGATGATAAGAATTACGAGATTACCACAACTGTTGCGGATTTTGAAAAGGTAAAACAAGCTATTCAGAACAAAGGAATAAAATTGCAGACTGCGGAAACTACTATGATCCCTTCCTCAACAGTTAAAGTAGCAGGTAATGAAGCAAAACAAATATTGGCATTAGTCGACGCATTAGAAGAGCACGACGATGTCCAGCAGGTTTACGCTAATTTTGATATTCCCGATGAAATTTTAGAACAGATGGCTGCTGGCAGCTAAGTGAGGCCACAACTTACGGAGCGTAAGCGAACGTAAGTTGTTTGGCTGAACTTACCCCCCACCACTTTTTGTGGTCAGCGTAAGATTTATTGAATTAGGTCTAAAGGGGGAGTAAGACCGTTGCTTTTATCTTAAAGTGCATTTTCAAAAAGTGGTGGGGGATTAATTCGCAGACGGCCTTACGGCCTACGACTTACGTCGTTGGCACTCCGTAAGTCGTCTGCTCATTGAAGATGAGAATCTTAGGGATTGACCCTGCCCTGACAGTTACCGGGTATGGCGTTATCGATTTTAAAAAAAACAAATTGTCTTTATTGGAAGCAGGAATAGTTACGACCGATTCTCGTGAAACAACGCCTAAGCGGTTAGATAAGATATATCAGGCAGTGACAAAATTGATATTTGATACTAAGCCGGACGTAATGGTCCTTGAGAAACTGTATGTGCATTATCGCCATCCCACTACCGCATATATTTTAGGCCAGGCGCGCGGGGTAATCTGTCTTGCTTGTGCAAGAGAGAATATTCCTTTGGTTGAATATGCCGCTACAAGGATTAAGAAAGCAATCGTGGGAAATGGCCTGGCTTCCAAAGAGCAAGTGCAAAGAATGGTAACAACCATACTTAATTTAAATAGTCAACCGAAATACACTGATGTGACTGATGCGTTGGCTTTAGCCATCGCGCACAGTTATATTATTAAGACAGATAAGACAAGAAGTAACCAGTAACCAGTGTACAGTAACCAGTAAGATATGGAGGAAAATTTTCAATTTGATTTCGAAAAATTAAAAGTGTATCAGTTTGCATTAGATTTAATCGATGAAATATTTGAAATTTATAAAAAATTACCAAGAGAATATAAATATTCCTTAGGTGATAATCTGTTGCGTGCAAGCTTATCCATTGCTAATAATCTAGCAGAGGGAAGCGGAAAAAGATCTAGAATAGAAAGGGGGCGTTATTATAGAACTTCATCTGATTCAACCAGAGAATGCATATCTATTTTTAATGTTCTTAAAAGACAAAAACTACTGGAAGAAGAAAAATATACCGAACTAAGAAGAGATGGCAGAGAGATTACAAGTATGATACGAGGTCTTATTGATTCGCTCTAGGGTTTACTGTTAACTATAAACTGTTAACTGTAAACTCCCGAGCGATAGCGAGGGAATATGATTGCGCGCATTTGCGGAAAAGTAATTGAAAAGGGCGCCAATTTTTTACTTATTGATATTAACGGTATTTCCTACAAGGTCTTTATTCCGCTGACAGTTATGCAGCGGTTAGATGAAAGTATTACCGGTGACGGTAGAATTAGCCTTATAACTTACCATTATTTTCAGATGGAACCGTCTAAGAGCACCCCTATGTTAATCGGTTTCTTAAATGAAGTAGAGAAGGAATTCTTTGAAGCATTTATTACTGTTTCCGGTATTGGTCCACGGGCAGCATTGAAAGCATTGAATAAACCCATATCTCAAGTGGTGCGGGCAATAGATGAAGGAGATACGAATTTCTTGCAGTCTTTACCGGGCATAGGCCAGCAAAGGGCAAAGGAGATTGTGGCAAAACTTCAGAATAAACTAGGCAAGTTCGGTTTAATACAGGATGATAAACTAAAAGAACAAAAAGCAAAAACAATAGATATTGAAGAAGAAGCCTTGGCTGTGCTTATGCAATTAGAGTATAAAAAGTCAGAAGCATGTTTAATGTTAAAAAAAGCCCTGGAGAGATCCCATGCTATACAGACAACCGAGGAACTGCTCAATGAAGTCTATAAACAGAGGAAAATTAAATAGTTCATAGTTGATAGTTCATAGTTCGTAGTCTATGAATGATAAATTTAGAACAGCTAACAGTTAAATATGGCACAAGATAACATAAGGGCAGCAATCGAGGCATTGCTTTTTGCCAGCGAAAAACCTTTGATGTTTGAACAGATAAAAGATGTCTTAGATAATTTGGCCACAGATGAAATCCGTAAAACAATAGAAGAATTAAAAGACGAATACGAAAAAACTAATCGTGGTATGCGTATCGTTGAGATAGCCGGTGGTTTTCAGATGATTGCAGCACCCGTCTTTACCTCTTTTTTAAGGAAATTATATAAAGGGCGCCGCGTGGAAAGATTATCTGCGCCTGCTTTAGAAACTTTAGCCATAATTGCGTATAAACAACCTGTAACCCGGCTGGAAATAGAGTCTATAAGAAATGTCAATATTGATGGTATGATTAAAAGTTTTCTGGAGAAAGGGCTTATCCGTATTGCAGGAAGAAAAAAAGCTCCCGGAAGGCCAAAGGTTTATGGGACAACACGGCAGTTCCTGGAGCATTTTGGTTTAAAATCTTTAGATGAGTTGCCTAAGATAGAAGGTTTTTTAAACCCTAAGGCTATGGGAGAAAAATTAGTGGAGGAAAGAGATGGAACTGAAGAGCCTGCGAAAGACGGTTGATAATATAGATAAAAAAATAATCCAGCTTTTGAATGTGCGCGCCAAGACCACATTAGATATTGCTGAATTAAAACGTAAGGGCGGAAAGAGTATTTATTCTCCTGATCGCGAAAGAGAAGTTTTGAAAAAGTTAGCGATTATAAACAAGGGCCCTTTGTCTTCTAGCGCGCTTGAGGCAATATATCGCGAGATAATGTCTTGCAGCCTTTCTTTGGATAGGCCGCTAAGGATAGCTTATTTGGGGCCTGAGGCAACCTTTACGCATTTAGCTGCCTTAAAAAGATTCGGCTCGCAGGTTGAATACATTGCCTGCAATAGCATTACCGATGTATTCCTGGAAGTAGAAAGGGATAATGCAGATTATGGTGTAGTGCCTATAGAGAATTCTGTGGAGGGAGCAGTCAGCCACACTTTAGATATGTTTGTAGATTCAGAATTAAAAATTTGCAGCCAGACAATTTTGGATGTGACGCACCATCTCTTAGCCAACTGTTCCAAAAACAAAATCAGGCGCGTCTATTCAAATCCGCAGGTGTTTGGGCAGTGCCGAATTTGGCTTCAGGAGAATCTGGCGGGTGTTGAAACAATTGAGGTATCCAGCACTACCCGTGCTGCACAAATTGCAGTAAAGGAAAAATACAGTGCTTGCATCGCAGCATTATTAGCAGCCAAAGTTTATAAATTAAAAGCAGTTGCCTCTGACATTGAAGATTCACCGCATAATGTTACGCGTTTCTTAATAATTGGTAAAACCGATGTTCCGCCGACAGGCCTTGACCGGACTTCGATTATGTTTTCTATCAAAGACAAGGTGGGTGCTTTGCATGATATGCTCCTGCCTTTTAAAAAATATAGGATTAATCTCACTAAAATTGAATCGAGGCCTTCCAAGAAGAAAGCATGGGATTATTATTTCTTTGTGGACTTGAATGGGCATCAGGATAATCCCCGTGTAAAAAAGGCACTTTTAGAATTAGAGGATAAGTGTAAATTCTTAAAGGTCTTGGGTTCCTATCCCTTAGGGGAGTAAATTAAAATAAATTAAAATAGGGACACTTCTCCTTCTAATCAAGGACCGTTTCTTCGGTCAAAGCAAGAAGTGTCCCCTGGAGACAAAATTCTCCTAAAGAGGGACACTTCTCCGATTAGCTCGGGACCTGGTCTTGGAAGTGGGAAATATATGGAAGAATTAGTAAGAAAAAATATAGTGAATATAACGCCGTATATAGCAGGCAAACCTATAGAGGAAATTAAGCGGCAGTGGGCCTTAAAAGAAATTATAAAGCTCGCTTCTAATGAGAATCCCTTGGGCCCTTCTCTTAAGGCGATGGAGGCAATAAAAAAGAACTTATCAAAAGTTAATCGCTATCCCGATAGCCTTGGGTTTTATCTAAAGAAGAAACTCGCCCGCTATCTGAATGTTAAGCCTGCGAATATCGTCCTGGGCAATGGCTCTGATGAGCTGATTGATATTATTATAAAAACCTTTGTGGAAGATGATGAAAACATTATAACCGCAGATACGACATTTTTAGAATACGAAATTATCTCCAAAGTTAATGGCCGCCGCATCATTACGGTCCCTTTAAGGTATTTCAAGTATGATTTAGAGGCAATTAAAAAGAAGATAGGCAAAAAGACTAAATTAATTTTTATCGCAAATCCCAATAATCCCACAGGCACATATGTTACTAAATATGAATTTGAAGATTTTATGCGCGATTTACCCGCTAATGTATTGTTGGTTTTAGATGAGGCCTATGATACATTTATTGATGTCGATGATTTTCCCGCGGGCTTAAACTATATCAATAATAAAAATGTCATAGTCCTGAAGACATTTTCTAAGGCCTACGGCTTAGCAGGTTTAAGGATAGGTTATTGCTTAGCCAGCCAAAAACTGGCTTCTTATATGGAAAAGGCAAGACAACCCTTTAACGTTAATTTTCTTGCTCACGTAGCAGCAACCGCAGCATTAGATGATAAAAAATTCTTACGTAAAACAAGAAAGACAATTTTGGCAGGCAAAGATTACCTTTATGATGCTTTATCCAAATTAGGCATTGTTTATGTGCCAACTGTCGCTAATTTCATTCTTATTGATGTAGGCAGGGACGGCGTTAGCGTTTTTAAAGAGATGCTTAAGTACGGAGTAATTGTAAGAGATATGGACCAGTATGGCCTGAAAAATTTTATCAGGGTAACTATCGGGACAGAAAAAGAAAACGAGAGGTTTATCAAGGTGTTAAAAAAAGTATTATAATATAATAAAAAGGGGCCTGGCCCCTTTTGGGGTAAAAAGCGCCTGACCCCTTTTATGGGAGGTAATTATGATTATTGTTTTAAGGCCGGATGCAACCGAGGAACAGATAAATCATATAATTGACAGGGTACAGAAATTAGGGCTTAAACCGCATGTTTCAAAAGGTACAGAACGCACTATAATCGGCGTGATTGGGCCTGAAGACGTACTGGCGGTTACCCCTTTAGAGGTGTTTCCCGGTGTAGAGAGGGTAATGCCGGTTCTGGCCCCTTACAAACTTGTGTCGCGAGAATTTCACCTTGAGGATTCAGTGATTGATTTGGGTAGAGGTGTCAAAATTGGCGGCCAAAGTTTAGTAGTTATGGCTGGTCCCTGCGCAGTCGAGGATATCAAAACATTACAGGAAACCGCAACCCTTATAAAGAAGGCGGGCGCGACTGTTGTGCGCGGCGGCGCATTTAAACCCCGCACCTCTCCTTACAGTTTTCAGGGCTTAGGCGAAAAGGGCCTAAAATATTTAAATAAGGTCGGCAATGACTTAGGCTTAGTTACGGTGAGCGAAGTAATGGATCCCCGCGATGTGGAGTTAGTAGCCAAATATGTGGATATCCTTCAGATCGGCGCGCGTAATATGCAGAACTTTAATCTGTTAAAGGAGGTAGGCCTTACCAAGAAGCCAGTCTTATTAAAACGCGGCATGTCTTCCACGATTAAAGAATTACTTATGTCTGCAGAGTATATATTGTCAGGAGGTAATTTTAATGTCATATTGTGCGAACGCGGGATAAGGACATTTGAGGATTTCACGCGTAGCACCTTAGATATAAGCGCCGTACCTGCTGTAAAGCAACTTTCGCATTTACCTATAATTGTTGACCCCAGTCACGCTGCAGGTAAATGGGGATTGGTACCCGCGCTTTCTAAAGCAGCTGTTGCCTGCGGGGCAGACGGCTTGATTATTGAAGTGCACAGCCATCCGGAAGATGCGATGTCTGATGGCGCACAGTCGCTCATACCTTCTAATTTCGCAGGCCTTATGCAGGAGTTAAGGGTGATAGCGAAGGCAATAGGAAGAGAGATTTAAATCGTTAATCTCGTTAGGCTCGTTATGCCCGTTGAGCTCGTTTCAATTAACGGGCAAAACGGACTAAACGGGCAAAACGGACTAAACGAACGATGAAATTATTTAACAAAGTGGCTATAGTAGGCACAGGTTTAATTGGCGGGTCTATGGCATTAGCCATAAAAAAGAACGGCCTGGCTCACCGGGTAATCGGCGTCAGCCGTCATAAAACTACTTTAATCTGGGCGAGAAAGAGTCACGCCATAGATAAAGGTTCACAGGATTTAAGTATTATTAAAGACGCAGACTTAGTGATTTTAGCCACGCCTGTAAAGACGATATTAAATTTAGCGGATACAATTCTCAAGTTTATCAAGAAAGATTGTATTGTTACTGACGTGGGAAGCGCGAAGCTTGAAATCGTTTCTAAATTAGGTAAGATTTTTCCAAATTATGTGGGTAGCCATCCTTTAGCAGGCTCAGAAAAAAGCGGAATTGCAAATGCCTCAAGGGGTATATTCAAAAATTCTTTGTGCATATTGACCCCCACAAAAAATACAACCCCTAAAGCTTTAAAAAAAATAAAGAATTTGTGGAAGCAGCTTGGCGCAGGAGTAGTTTTCTTAAGTCCCGATACCCACGACAGGATTTTATCCTTTGTCAGCCATCTCCCGCACGTTATTGCCTTTTCATTAATCGATACCATACCCCATAAATATCTGAAGTTCGCTGCAGCTGGCTTAAAGGATACGACCCGTATCGCCTTATCGGATAACAGGCTCTGGGCGGATATTTTTTTGAGCAATCAAAGAAATATCCTCAAATCCATAGAATCTTTTCAAGATAAACTATCCGGCATAAAATCAGCAATTAATAAAAGAGACGAAAAAACATTAATCAAGATTCTAGAAAAAGCAAAGGGCAAGAGAGAAATTTTAGGATGATTATTGCCATTGACGGTCCGGCTGGTGCGGGTAAAAGCACTGTTGCCAGAATAATAGCTAAAGAATTGGGCTTTCTTTATATTGATACCGGAGCAATGTATCGTGCATTGACCTTGAAGGCCCTAGAGAGAAAAATAGACGTAAATGATACCGCCGCACTTATTGAAATGGCGCGTTCCACCAATATGGATTTAATCAATAATCCGGATAGTTCTTTAAAGATACTTTTAGATGGTCGAGATGTCTCAGGCGCTATAAGGCAACCAAGTATTACCAGGTTAGTTTCCGATATTGCCAAGATAAAGGGCATAAGAGAAGTGATGTTAGAGTTACAAAGAAGGCTGGGAAGGATTAGAGACAGCGTTTTGGATGGCCGTGATATAGGGACGGTGGTTTTCCCGGGCGCCGATAAGAAATTCTATATCGATGCAGAATTCCGGGAGAGAGTCAGGCGTAGATACAAAGAATTAAAAGAATTAGGTCAGGATGTTACCTTAGAAGATATTGAGAAAGACTTACGCAATCGAGATAATATTGATTCTACCCGAAAATTTGCGCCTCTTAAGAAAGCTTTGGATGCGGTTTACATAGATACAACTGATATGACAATTGAGGAAGTGGTAAATATAGTATTAAAAAATATTTCTACTAATAGCCTATAGCGTAGAGCGTATAGCGGATAGGAAAAACTATACGCTAAACGCTAAAAAAATGGACAAATCTTTAATTCGTAATTTTAGTATTATCGCTCATATAGACCACGGTAAGTCCACTTTAGCTGACAGGATACTGGAGTTAACGGGTGCCGTGGATAAGAAACATAAGCGCAATCAGCTTCTCGATGACATGGACCTGGAAAGAGAGCGCGGCATAACTATTAAAGCCTCGATGGTGAGATTATCTTATCATGCCTTAGACGGGAAGGATTACATACTGAATCTTATTGATACTCCCGGCCACGTAGATTTTACTTATGAGGTTTCTAAATCACTGGCTGCCTGCGAAGGCGCGGTCTTAGTAGTAGATGTTGGCCAAGGCATCGAAGCCCAGACTGTTGCTAATTATTATCTTGCGCGTGAAAATAAATTAACAATTATACCCGTGATAAATAAAATTGATCTTATCAATGTTGATATACCGCGAGTTAAAGAGCAAATTACCAGTGTCCTGGGTTTTAAAGAAGAAGATATAATCTTGGCTTCTGCCAAGGAAGGCATTAGTATCCAAGAAATATTGGAGAGGATCGTAGAAGTCGTGCCTCCCCCGACAGGCGAAATTAGGCACCCCCTTAAGGCTCTTGTTTTTGATTGTCGCTTCGATATATTCAAAGGGGTGGTGGTTTTTGTCAGGGTTGTGGATGGCGAGCTCAATACGCATACGCAAATAAAACTAATGCACTCGGCTAAAAACTATAAAATAGAAGAACTAGGCGTATTCAAGGATTTGCGATATTCTGAAGTAGATTCTTTAACTTGCGGTGAAGTCGGTTATTTAAATGCAAATATACGCGACCCCAGAGAGATTATAATCGGAGATACCCTTACTGATACTAAAAATCCCTGCCTAGAGGCCTTGCCAGGATACCGGACAGTAAAACCTTTGGTTTTCTGCGGAATATATCCGGTGAATCCGGGGGATTTTACGAAACTGCGCGATGCAGTGGACAAGTTAAAGTTATCCGATGCTTCTTTTGTGTTTGAACCGGAAAATTCACAATCTTTCGGTTCAGGGCTTAGGTGCGGGTTTTTAGGGCTTTTGCATATGGAGATAGTGCAGGAGAGGCTGGAGAGAGAATACGATTTAAATTTGATATTGACTGTGCCTAATGTTGTATATAGAGTAAGAAAAAGAGACGGCTCAATGTTAGAAGTAGATACACCCGCAAAGCTTCCGGCCGTGCAGGATATCCAGGAGGTGGCAGAGCCCTATGCAAGTTTACTAATGATTATTCCCGTGGAAAATATAGACCCTGTATGCGAACTGGCTAAATCGAGGCGGGGGGTTTTTAAATCCAGCGAATATTTAGGCGTGGATAGAGTAAAGTTGGTCTTTGATATGCCTCTTTCTGAAATAATTGTAGATTTCTATGACCGGATAAAATCTCTTACCAAAGGATACGGCTCTTTGGATTATGAATTTAAAGGATATCTTCCTACTAAGTTGGTAAAACTTGATATAATGTTAAACGGCGTAATCTGCGATGCGTTTTCATCATTAATATATAAGGATAAAGTTATGCATAAGGCGAAAGCGTTGGTAGTCAGGCTTAAGGACTTAATCCCCAGGCAATTATTTGAGGTGGCTATCCAGGCAGCTGTAGGTAATCAGATTCTTGCCTCTGAAAAAATAAGAGCTCTGGGTAAGCATGTTACGGCTAAGTGCTACGGCGGTGATATTACCCGTAAACGCAAACTCTGGGAAGGCCAAAAGCAAGGCAAGAAGCGGCTTAAACAATTTGGAAAAGTAGAGATTCCTCAGGAGGCGTTCTTAGAGGTGTTAAAAATATAATTAAATTGTTAAATTGCTAAACTGTTAAACTGCTAAATGGAGAAAAATCGAAATAAACAAAAAATAAAGTCAGTAGTCAGGGACTGGGTAGAGTCGATTGTTGTAGCTTTTATCCTGGCAATGATTATTCGCACCTTTGTAATTCAGGCATTTAAAATTCCCAGCGGTTCCATGCGTTCTACGCTTTTAGAGGGGGATTTAATCCTGGTAAATAAATTTATCTATGGTGCAAAGATCCCTTTTACCAATTTAAGGCTGCCTAAAGTTAGGGAGCTTAAAAGAGGCGATGTTATTGTATTTATTTATCCTGAAAACCCCAAGAAGGATTTTATAAAAAGGCTGGTTGGTTTGTCCGGCGAAACAGTTGAGATTAAGAGTGGCACAGTATACATTAATGATAAGCCACTCCTGGACTCTGCCTTTAATCAAAGATACTATTATAATCGCGGTGAATTTGGCCAAGAAGACAGGAAGATAAAAATACCCGAAGATAGTTTCTTTGTTTTGGGTGATAATTCTGCTTCTTCGCAGGATAGCCGCTATTGGGGATTTGTGCCGCTGAAGAATATTTTAGGCAAGGCCTTAGTGATTTACTGGCCACCTCAACGCATTAGGATTATAAAATAATAGGTAACATGTCCCGACTCATAAAATGTGCAAAAATTCTATTCTATAATTTTTGCACATTCGTCGGGATTAATTCGCACAGTAACTTATGTCGGAGCAAGATAGGGCACTGTTCCATAAGTTACGTGCTCATTTAATGAATTTTGCAAATAAAATCTCAACTTTCAGAATCTTAAGCGTCCCATTTTTTATCGCGAGTTTAATCTATTACTCTGCCGATAGGAGTTACCTTAGATTTATTGCTTTGGGTATTTTTATTATCGGGGTTATTTCAGATGCGGTTGACGGTTATATTGCCAGAAAATCCAAGCAATACTCTAAGGCAGGATTAGTTTTGGACCCCCTGGGAGATAAATTGCTACTCATGAGTGCTTTTATTTGCCTTTCTCTGAAAAGTGAATTCCCTTTGCGATTTCCCATAGGAGTTACCCTGATTGTTATCAGTAGAGATACAATGATACTTTTAGGAGCATTAGTAATTTACATTGTCAAGCAGGAGATTAAGATTTCACCGACAAGATGGGGCAAACTTACCACGACTTTTCAGATGTGCTCGGTTATTGCCGTACTTTTGCAGATGCGGTTTTCGCCTGTCCTTTGGTGGATAGCGGTATTTTTTACCCTTATATCAGGAATAGATTATGTAATGAGAGGATTTAAAACGCTCTATGCCCTGGATAATTCTCGGAATTCTCATTAGTTATCTTATCGGCTCTATACCTACAGGTTATATATTCGGCCGGGCCTTAAAAGGAATAGACATCCGCAAATTCGGCTCAGGCAATGTCGGCGCAACCAATGCATTAAGAGTGTTGGGTAAACCTGCTGGAATAGCTGTATTGGTTTTGGATATTTTAAAAGGGTTTGTAGTGGTATTCTTTTTGGGCAATATCATAGCGGCAAGAATTACAGGCATTTCGGATATAACAACGCGCGTTCTTTTAGGTTTAAGTTGCATCTGTGGCCACAATTGGACAATATTTTTAAGATTTAAAGGCGGAAAAGGTATGGCCACGACTCTGGGTGTATTATTGGGTTTAGCAGTTAAGGCAGCTGGTATAAAAGTAGTATTTGCCCTGGTAATTCTTACGTGGTTAGTTGTATTTATGAGCACCAGGATTGTTTCTCTGGCATCAATATTAAGCGGCATAGCTCTGCCCGTATATATGTTTTTATTTAAACAACCCCGTATTTTAATTTATACAAGCACCCTCCTTTGCATATTTATTATCCTGCGGCATAAATCTAACCTCAAGAAACTCCTTCGAGGAGAAGAGAAACGGCTATTTTAATGAGGGCACATTTTACGGAACGAAGTGAACGTAAAATGTATGCCCGAATTAATCCCCGCCGCTTTGTTTCGCTTTGCTTCACAAAGCGAAACTGCGGGGATAAGTCCGCACACATAAGTTACGTCACTAGCGTTCCCTAACTTATGTGCTCACTTAAAGAAAGCGTTTTCCTAAAACCCCTTTATTGCCTTGAAAATAGACAACATTGGATGTTATACTTTATTCGAGTTTATAGGCAAATTTTTTTAAGTTCTTTCTAAAGAATTTATAAAAGTATTAATAAACTATTTCTTAGATAAAATCCCCACCAGCCAGAAGGCAGTGGTTGGGCTTCCGATAGCCCAAGCCACCAGCCACAAGAGGAAGGGGATAGCCGGGTTGCTGAAAAGAAATAGGAGGAATATATTAGATTAAGCAACCCGGCTTACATTACACCCGACCTTAAAGGATAGGTCGGTGTTCCACTTTCTGTGGAAGGAGAATCTCTAATGCGCGACCTACTTTTTAAAAATCTCACTTCTGAGGATAAAAAGAGAAAAATCCTGGCCAGTTCCGAAATTATGGATAAGCAGGGCGTGCGCAGTATCATCCATCGCCATTTTGTTTGTATAGTAAAAGAAATTAAAGATAAGCAGATCTCTAAACCCAAACCATATCTATATGTCTTGAAAGAGCACAATAACATAGAACAAAGAGAGAAGTTTTTTTGCCGGATAAAAGGAAGTATGTGCGCCGTTCATAAAAGTAGATTATTTCTTATCCTTTTTATGCATTCCTTAAAGATCAGTCTTACGCCTGTTCCGCAAGATTCATTCAAATACCAATAAGAATATCCAAATAACCTAATTTACAAGATTCGCAAGATAAATTTTTTGCCGGATTGACAAAAGGCTCAATCCGGCTTTTTATTAAGAGCCTGTCTCTATTATATGTTTGACTTTTTGGGTAAAGGATGTTATGATTAAAAACTAATATATACGGAGTTAAGTATGGCAATAACCAAAGATACAGTTAAGTATGTGGCGCATCTGGCGCGTATTGACTTGAAACCCAAAGAGTTAGAAACACTATCCCAGCAACTTCAGGATATCCTGGATTTTATTGATAAGTTAAAGAAAGTAGACATAAAAGAGATAGCCCCTACAAGCCATATCCTGCCCATTAATAATGTTTTAAGAGATGATTTACTCGCTGAATCTTTATCTTCTCATAAGGCGCTGGAAAATGCTCCCCGCCGAGAAGGAAATTTCTTCGGTGTACCAAAGGTAATTGAATAGATTTAGTTCTAAGGTTCTTTAGTTCTAAAGTTCGTAAGTTAAGCGAGATGGAAGAATTAAATAAATTAACGGCACATGAATTAATTGAAAAAATAGGGAAGAAAGAAGCTACTTCTGAAGAGATATTGTTCAGTCTTTACCAAAGAATAAATAAAATTGATTCTAAAGTCAAAGCTTATGTGCGCTTTGACAATACAAAAGAACTTACGAACTTACGAACTTACGAACCCGCGAACTTCCTAAAGGGTCTACCTGTGTCTATCAAGGATAATATCTGTACTCAAGGCTATAATACCGAATGCTGCTCTAAGATTTTAGAAGGGTTTAAGCCGCCGTACGATGCCACGGTAATCCAAAAATTAAAACAAAAAGGTGCGACAATATTAGCGGCAAAGACTAATATGGATGAGTTTGCCTTTGGCTCATCCACGGAAAATTCTTACTATGGCCCTACGCATAATCCCTGGGATTTAGATAGGGTTACAGGTGGTTCGTCAGGTGGTTCTGCAGCAGCAGTAGCCTCTGACGAGGCGATTATGGCTTTAGGCTCGGATACAGGAGGTTCTATCCGCCAGCCTGCATCATTCTGCGGTGTGGTTGGCCTTAAGCCCACCTATGGCAGGGTTTCCCGTTACGGTTTAATTGCCTTTGCCTCAAGCTTAGACCAGATTGGCCCTATTACTAAAGATGTCAGGGATAGTGCGATATTAATGAATATTATTTCCGGCTATGATTCTTACGACTCTACTTCGATTAATATTGATGTGCCGGATTATACAAAGTCCTTGGGGATGGATATTAATGGAGTAAAAATCGGCATCCCCAAGGAATATTTCATTGAAGGCCTGGATAAAGAAGTTAAAGCAATATTAGAAGAGTCCATAAACAAGTTAAGAGATTTAGGCGCTAATTATAAAGCAGTTTCCCTGCCACATAGTGAATATGCTGTGCCGGTTTATTATATTATTGCCACTGCTGAGGCCAGTTCCAATTTAGCCAGGTTTGATGGGGTGCAGTACGGATATAGAACAGAGGACAGAGGACAGAGGACAGAGAACGGGTTGATAAGTATGTATAAAAAAAGCCGCGGCGAAGGGTTTGGCCAGGAGGCAAAAAGAAGGATTATCCTGGGGACATTCGTTTTATCGCACGGATATTACGATGCCTATTATTTGAGGGCTTTAAAAGTGAGGACACTTATCAAACAGGATTTTGATAATGTATTTAAAGAGTTTGATTGCATTGTTACGCCGACTTCACCTACACCGGCATTTAAAATCGGAGAAAAAATACAGGACCCTTTAAAGATGTATCTCTCGGATATATATACCATATCAGCTAATTTGGCAGGAATTCCGGCTATATCCATTCCTTGTGGTTTTACTAAAAAAGGCCTACCGGTGGGATTACAGATTCTGGCTAAGCCGTTTAATGAAGAGTTGTTATTCAGGGCTGCTTATACTTATGAACAGAATACTCCCTGGCATTCTATGAAACCAAAAATTTAACAAGTGTGTAAGTTTTTAAGTGTGTAAGTGTATAAGACGAGACTTAAACACTTTACACTTACAAACTTTACACTCCGAGTAAAGCGAGGATGTACGAAGCGGTTATAGGATTAGAGGTTCACGTTCACTTAAAAACTAAGACCAAGGCATTTTGTGGTTGTTCTACCGAATTTGGCCAGGAGCCAAATTCACAGGTCTGCCCAGTATGCCTGGGATTTCCGGGGTGCCTGCCGGTTTTAAATAAAGTTGCCCTTGATTACGCGATTAAGGTTGCCCTTTCTTTGAATTGCAAGGTGCAGGAATATACTAAATTCGACCGTAAAAATTATTTTTATCCGGATTTGCCTAAGAATTACCAAATCTCTCAATACGATTTGCCTATATCCAGAGATGGGTTCCTAAATATAGACCTAGAGGACAAAACTAAACGAATTGGTATACGGCGCGTGCATTTAGAAGAAGACGCAGGAAAACTAATTCATCAGGAGGACTCAAGCCTCGTGGATTTTAACCGCGCAGGCATTCCTTTGCTTGAAGTAGTAAGCGAACCGGATATAAATTCGCCGCAGGAGGCTTATGAATACTTAACTACCCTTAAAAGCATTATTGAATATCTGGATGTTTCTGATTGCGATATGGAGAAGGGGTCTTTACGTTGCGATGCAAATATTTCTATGAGAAAGAAGGGCACTCAGGGGCTTGGCGTAAAAACAGAATTAAAGAATATGAATTCATTTAAAGCAGTCAAAGAAGCATTAAGTTTTGAAGTAAAACGCCAGACAGAATTATTAAATAAAGGCGAGCCTATTATCCAGGATACAAGATTATGGGATGCCAGGGAGCTTGAAACTGTCTCTATGCGTACCAAAGAGGAGGCGCAGGATTACCGTTACTTTCCCGAGCCGGACCTCACCCCCTTTATAATTAATAAAGATAAGATTGAAGAGATTAAAAAAACTATTCCTGAATTACCGCAAGGCAAGATGCCGCGTTTCATAAAAGATTATGGTTTGTCCAAATACGATGCAAAGATCCTTGTTTTTTCCAGGAAAGACGCTGATTACGCAGAGGATTGCATAAAGCTCTATCCCGATAAAGATAAAAAACCCGTTGTAAACTGGTTGATCGGCCCGTTACTTTCAGAGGCAAATAATCGCAATTGTGATTTAGTTGATTTGAAGGTTCCTACGAAAGATTTAGTAGAATTAGTTAATTTTGTAAAAAACCAGCAGATTTCTTACCTTACTGCAAAATCAGTTTTAACCGAGATGATTGATACCAAAAAGTCGTCAAAAGAAATAATTCATGAGAAAAACCTCATCCAGATTTCCGATTCAGGAAGTTTAGATAATATAGTTGAAGAGGCCATAAAGGAAAATGCCAAATCTATTGCAGATTATAAACAAGGCAAAGCTAATGCGCTTATGTTTCTGGTAGGCCAGGTAATGCGAAAAACCAGCGGTCGCGCAAATCCTAAGGTGGTCCAGGAAATATTAAAGAGGAGGTTAAATGAAGCCACAACTTAGCGAACAATAGTGAAGCTAAGTTGTTTGGCTAAATTTATCCCGCCGAGTGCATCAAAATTATCATAGAGAATTTTGATGCATTTTACGAGGCGGGAGAGGAGTATAACAGTAATGTTTTCCCGACAGCAAAGCGCTTCGAAAATTTGTTCCAAATTTTCTCGCTGCTGTCGGGATCAATTCGCACTTATCACTTATGTTCATTTCATTCCATAAGTGATGTGCTCATTGAGGAGGTTAACAAATGCGTAGGAGATTTATTGCAGTCTTAATTTTAGTATTGATAGTTTTCGGGATTTATTCTTTGGTTTCCTCGAGCCAAGAAAAAAAGAAGAAAGACGAGCTATACCGGCAGGTCGAACTCTTCTCAGATACCCTGGCAATTATACAATCAGAATATGTTGATGAAGTTGAACCTAAAAATTTAATTTACGGAGCGCTGAAGGGTATGTTGTCTTCGCTAGATCCCCATAGCCAATTTCTTGATCCGGATGCCTATAACGAATTAAAGGTAGACACAGAAGGGAAATTCGGCGGCTTAGGCATAGAGATTACTATAAAGGATGGCTTGCTGACGATAGTGACGCCCATAGAAGATACGCCTGCCTGGAAAGCGGGCTTAAAAACCAACGATAGGATTGTGAAGATTAACAATGAATTAACCCGCGATATGACACTTACAGATGCGGTTAAAAGATTAAGAGGTAAAGCTGGCGAGGCAGTAAATATTACTATCTTAAGAGAATCAGAAAAAAAGATTTTAGAATTCAAGATAGTTCGAGATATCATTAAAATAAATAATATAAAAGAAGCAAAAATCCTGCAAGATTACATTGGCTATATCCGCGTGGTTGAATTCAGGGAAAATACAGCTAAAGATATGGATACGGCGTTGGAGAATTTAAAAAAACAAGGCATTAATGCACTTATTGTGGATTTGCGTAATAATCCCGGCGGATTGCTCGATGCCGCAGTAAAAGCCACAGAAAAGTTTATTGATAAAGATAAGCTCATCGTCTATACAAAAGGCCGGCGCCCCACTCAAAATATGGAATTTGTTTCTCACGCAGCCTGCCCCATTGTCGATTTGCCGATGGTGGTATTAATTAACGAAGGTTCTGCCTCAGGAAGCGAAATTATGGCAGGAGCGCTGCAGGACCATAAACGCGCCATAATATTAGGCACAAAATCATTTGGCAAAGGTTCGGTACAGACGGTTATACCATTAAGCGATGGCTCGGCTTTGAGGCTTACCACGAGTAAATATTTTACCCCTTTGGGTAAACAGATACACGGCAAAGGCATAGTGCCGGATATCGTCGTGGAAGAAGGTCGAATAGAACTTGCGGAAAGCACCGAGCGAAAGAGGCAAAAACCACAGGAACTTTTGGAAGAAATAGAAAAGGAAGAAAAACCCGAAAAAGAAGACCAGACAAAAGAATATAGTTCCGATAATCAGCTTATGCAGGCAGTGGATGTTTTAAAGGCGATCAGGATTTACCACGTTAGAAAATTCGAATCTTCAAAATGATTTTTTCTAACGTGGTTTATAAAGGGATTAAGAAATGAAGGTTACCAGAGGTTACAAATGTTACTAGATGTTACCGGAGGTTACCTAAATTAGAAGCAACCTCTAGTAACCTTTGTAACTTTTGTAACTGATTGTTATGAAAAGATATAAAATAGCTATTCTAATTTTATCTTTCTTGGTTGTTATAGAAGGGGCATTGCTTATCTTCTTATGGGTTAGCCGGCCTAAGAAGATACCTAAAATACCCGCGGCCAGAGGCAAGATTGCCATTGTCATTGACGACTGGGGGTATAATTTAAATAATTTAGCCATTTTAAAACAAATAAAATATCCGTTAACAGTGTCGGTGTTGCCAAACCTTAGCTATTCAAAAATAATCAGTCAGGAAGCGCACGACTCGGGATTTGAGGTAATATTGCACCTTCCTATGGCGCCCCATGAAAAAATCCGGCTTGAACATAATACAATTATGACTTCTATGAGTGAAAAAACCATAAGAGATATTATCGCGGCGGATTTGGATAACATTGCTTATGCCAGAGGCGTATCTAACCATATGGGCTCAGAAGCTGTGCAAGATTCAAGGACGATGTCTATTGTATTTAGCGAATTGCAAAAAAGAGGTCTGTATTTTTTGGATAGCCGCGTTTCCCAGGGCTCGGTTTGCCCTGAGTTAGCCCGGAAGATGCATCTGGGTTTTGTTAAGAGAAGTGTATTCCTTGATAACAATGATAACCCTGAATACATCAGGAACCAGATTTATCAACTAAAGCTAAAGGCAAGGGTTTACGGCCGGGCCATAGGCATTGGCCATGACCGCCGGCTTACTTTACAGGTTCTAAAAGACATAATGCCGGAATTAGAAAAAGAAGGGTATAGATTCGTTTTCGTTTTGGAACTGGTAAACGAATGTATGTATTAGGCATAGAAACATCCTGTGACGAAACAGCGGCTTCCATTGTAGAAAATGGCAAGAGAACTCTTTCTAATGTAGTCAGCTCAAGCCTTAAGGAACATAAAAAATACGGCGGAGTTGTGCCTGAGATAGCTTCCCGGATGCAGTTAGAAAGTATTGGTGTGGTTGTGGATTGCGCCATAAAAGAGGCAAAGATTAAATTAAAGAATATAAATCTGGTGAGCGTCACTTGCGGCCCGGGGCTTGCCGGTTCTTTATTGGTAGGCATATCCTTTGCTAAGTCCATTAGTCTTGGCTTGGGAGTTCCTTTATTAGGAGTCAACCACCTCCACAGCCATATTTATGCAAATTTTTTAATGGTACAGAAAAATATAAAGCATTTTCCTATACCACTGCGAAAATCGCTTAAAGTTGTCTGCGAAAGCGATTTTCTTGATGGCGATGCTCCGGGGTTTCCTTTCGTGGCATTGATTGTTTCCGGGGGGCATACAACTTTATTTTACGTAAAAGATTTTGATAATATAGATATTTTAGGCGCGACTTGCGATGATGCCTGCGGCGAAGCATTTGACAAGGTGGCTAAGATTTTAGGATTGGGCTATCCCGGCGGGCCATTGATTGAGCGTTTGGCTAGATACGGAAATCCCAAGAAGTTAAAATTTAGTTGTTCTAATACCAAAGAGCCGTTGGGCTTTAGTTTCAGCGGCATAAAGACTGCCGTGTTATATTATGTAAAAAAGCATGCGCTAGCCCCTGCCTTGCCGGTCGCCTCCTTCCCGCCTTTGGCGGTGGCAGGCAGGCATAGCCAATTCGTTCGCGATATCGCTGCTTCTTTTCAGGAAGCAGTTATAGATACATTAATTAAGAAATCCTTATTAGCCTGTAAGTTAAAAAAATCAAACCGGCTTGTTATAGGCGGCGGCGTGGCAGCAAACAGCAGATTAAGAGAAAGATTTTATAGCGAAGCAGAAAAAGAAGGCCTAAATATCTATTTTCCGCACCCAAAACTTTGTATGGATAATGCTGCGATGGTGGCGGGTTTTGGATACCAACTTTTTAAGAAAGGTTATAGATCGGATTTGGGCTTGAATATAGACCTGAATTAGGTGAGGACATAACTTATTTGTCCGAACTATCCCGACAGCAAAACGCTTCGAAAATTTGCGGCACTTCGTGCCAGAAATTTTCTTGCAGCTGTCGGGATTAATTCGCCCAAACAACTTACGTTCACTTTGTTCCGTAAGTTGTGGGCTTATTAAAGGAAGGCCGAAGAGATGTTTAGCGATATAGAGATTTTTATACGTTTGTTTTTGGCGTTAATCTTAAGCGGGTTTATCGGATTAGAGCGCCAGATACGCCGCCGCACAGCGGGGCTACGCACCCATATTTTAGTAGGCCTGGGTTCCAGCCTTATCATGTTGACATCACTATATATTTTTGCTATATATAAAAACGAAGTTCCTTTAGACCCCGCGCGTATTGCCGCAGGTGTAATCACCGGTATCGGATTTTTAGGGGCAGGAGCAATTATCCGCGATAGAGAAGGAATAAAAGGCTTAACTACCGCTGCCAGCCTCTGGGTGGTTGCGGGTATTGGCCTGGCGACTGGCTGCGGTTTTTATAAAGCGGCGCTTTTTACTACTGTTTTAGCTTTGTTGACTCTTTTCTTTTTAAGGTATGTTGAAAGAATAATGTTTGGCAAAGAAGAGCAAGAAAAGTGATTAAGTGAGCACATAAGTTATGGAGCACGACTTTGTTAAAAATGCATTTTTCCTCAGACAGTCAAAGGATAAAGTTTTCTTAACTTATTGCTAAACAATGACTTATCTTTTTAATAATAGTAAAATAAGGTCAAAAATTAACATAGTAGTGTTATGGAGCTTGCTATTAATCGGCTAAGCGGCATAACTTATGAGCCGGTATAGATTAATAGCCTGTATCCTCTCGCTTAAGCACTTGAAAATTTCGCAGAAATTTTCTGCGTAAGCTCGGGATTTAATTCGCACTTATAACTTACTCACACTGCGTGTTCGTAAGTTATGTGCTCATTAAAAGGAGGTGCGGCAATGGCGTTTAAAAGGAAGATAGAGGAAAAAATTCTTGATGTAGATGTAGCGATGCAGGGAAATCTGATTTTTAAAGACGCGGTGAACCTGCGCATCAACGGTAGATTTGAAGGAAATCTACAGACCAAGGGTAACTTAACAATCGCATCAACAGCCATAGTTTCTGCTGATATTATGGGCGATAATATCATTATTGACGGCAGAGTTAAAGGAAAAATAATAGCTAAGGAGAGATTGACTCTTTTACCCTCGGCAGTTGTCGAAGGCGAGGTTTATCCTGCTAAATTAAATGTTGCGGAAGGCGCAATATTAGAAGGCAGGTGTTCTATGCTTCATGATTTTATGAGCGCTGAGGAATTGGCGCATTATTTAGAGGTAGACTTAAATTCTATTTTGGAATGGGTAAACTCTGGTAAAATGCCGGGTTTGAAAGAAGGAAATAATTGGAAGTTTGAGAGAAAGGCTGTTGATTCCTGGGTTGCTTCCGGCAAGGTGGGAAAATAAATGAAGCCCAAACTTATGGAGCGTAAGCGAACATAAGTTATGTGCTCATTGAATATGGCAGAAAGACTTCTAACCGTAAGGGATGTTTCTTTAATCTTGGGTGTCTCTGAAAAAGAGGTAATGGATTTGGTGGAGACTAAGCAGTTAGCTGCTTATAAGGTTGGCGGAGTATACATAAGATTTAAACAGGAACAAATAACAGAATTCAGGAAATCATTTAAACCAGCTTCAAAAAAAACTATTGTCTCCCAGAAGTATGCATTGAAAGATAGAGTCAGCGATTTCTTCTATTTTAATGATTTCTATATATTGTCTATCTTAATTATAGCGCTGATTCTGGTTATAATATTCCAGGAATATTAATTTGGCCTGCAGTCACCTATATAAAACCTTTATAAATATATGGAGCACGACTTTGTTAAAAATGAATTTTTCACAAATTCATAGTCAAAGGATTGAATATTCTTAACATACTTGTGTACAATAAGTTACAATAATAAAATATTAAAAAATAGTCAAAAATTAACATA
>Ga0210017_1000293_pt1 | contig 41217 bp, 35 predicted proteins | sample CryGeyCG2014_020_FD_183966 | JGI IMG/M metagenome (GOLD analysis project Ga0210017, IMG submission 183966) | Groundwater microbial communities from aquifer - Crystal Geyser CG08_land_8/20/14_0.20 (SPAdes) (version 2) | ecosystem: Environmental > Aquatic > Deep subsurface > Groundwater | place... | reverse complement strand
ACCGCTTTATCGGGGTCTGATTCTACGCCTTTCGCCCCCCGCACATCCACCATTATCTGGAAGTGGGACCAGTCGAGCAGGTAATCCTTGTTTGAAGCTTGGGTGCTTTTTCCGAACTCGTCTGTTCTGGGGTAGAGAACGGCCCTTCCTCTAAATGCTGACAAACCAACTTCGCAGAGGGTCGGGCATTCACGAACGCAGATTGGACACATACCACTGGTCGGGCTTATGTCGGGCAGCCTCACGGCAGTCCCCGTTGTCGAACGAGCATTCGCGCGTATATCTGGCAAATTTCCAGCCCCTTAATCAATGAAAGTTTTCGGCTTTAAAGATAGTGGGGTTAACGTTTTGTTAAATTGTTATAAATATAACAACTATCAAAAATTTCCCGTTGTTTAATCCTTTTATTTTTGATAAAAAGGAAGAATTTCGAAAATAATTCAATTCAAAAGGTTTAAATAGGAGATTTTACATAAAAAAATGTTGGTAGGGAGGAAGCCCGCAAGGGAAGCCGAACCGGAGCCTAAGGGCAACGGAGAGCCACGGTGAAACTCAGCGCAGCTGGGGGAGGCTGTGGCTAAAGCGTTCGGCGGTGAACGTTCAGGCTGAAGGGCGGGGAATGGCCGCGCGGTGAAAAGCACGGCAGGGTAACCGAGCCGTCGCGGAGTAGCTTCGCGGTCGAATCCCTACCATTTTTGAATATTCAAAAGTCGGCTTAGAATTAAGCAAAATCTTTACGGTAATTTTCTCAGCGTGGCCAAATTTTTCGCGACATTAGGGAGACCAAGCTTCGCCAAGCGTGAGCGGGGTATCCAGCCCGTTTTCCTGTCCCAGCCCCGCAGTTGGTAGTACTCGCGCATCATGCGATCGAGCTCAACCACGTGACCCTTGCAGGCCCCCGCGGGCGCCGGCTCTTTCGTCAGACGCTCCGGCAACCTATCATCTTTTGCCGTGACGCCCTCGCGTATGTCGAACGCGCGCTCGAGTGTGAAGATGCGCTCCCCTATCAGGCGCAAATCTTTCTCAGTGTACTTCGTGCCAGTTAAAGCAGTAAGCGCAGCAGCGAAATCGGCAAAGTAAAAAGCTGGTGGCCAAACGGCGCCGAACTTGCACGCGACCAGTGAGTCGACTACCGCGCAGAAGTTCTCACCATCGCGCACCATCAGCGGCTTGTGTTTCGGGTTTAGTCGGTCTGCGCCTTCCGGCATAACTTTTTTCCCGAACCTCTCCTCGATCGCCTCAACAAACCCGACCTCGCTCAACACCTCGAACGATGTAAGGTGGTCTGCTCCACGGTTTGCCGTCGCGTGCGACAGCCCCATGGATTTCTGTGCCCGCCCATCCTGCGCCGGCTCGTCCATGCCTTTTACAACCATCGTAAACCGCGCCGCTTTCGGACCAAACTTCTTTGTGAACCTCACAGTCCCCTCCGCGAGCTTTGCGCCGAAGCCCTCGCGCCTGGTTATTTTCTCGATACACTCGACGACCGCCTCCGAGTTGCCCCACTTCAGCTCTAGGCCACCGGTTTCTTTCTTCGTCAGCAGACCGCGCTCGTAGCACTCCATCGCGAACGCTATCACCCCGCCGCAGCTTATCGTGTCCAGCCCATAGTCGTTGCAGAGGCCGTTCGTGTAGAGAATGGACTCGAGGTCGTCGATTCCGCAACGCCCGCCCAAGCTGGATAGTGTTTCATATTCTGGCCCCTCACCAAAACCAGCGAACTTCCCGCTCGGGACTTGGGTGCAGTTTTTACATCTGAGAGGGCATGAGAAGCAGGCCCGATCCTTTATCTTGTACTGGCTGACGAGCTTTTCGCCACCTATGTCGGCCGCCTTCTCGAATACTCCGCTCTGGAAGTTTCTGGTGGGGAAGCGCCCGATCTCACTCATGAGTTCGACGAGTATGCTCGTGCCGTATTTCGTCGTCGATGTTGCGAACTTGTGCGAGAGTAGCTTTTCGGTGGCCCTTTGGGCTAGCTTAACAAATTTGTCGAGGTTTGCCGCTTGCACGTCAAGGTTTCCGCGCACGGCTATCGCTTTCAGGTGCTTTGAGCCCATCACAGCCCCTACGCCAGTTCTCGCGGCAGCGCGGTAGAGGTTCGTTATTATGGCGGCGAACCGCACGAGGTTTTCTCCCGCTTGGCCTATGCATGCTACCTGCGTCGTTGGGTCCTTGAACTCATCTTGGATAACTTTCGTGGTTTCGTGAACACCCTTGCCCCAAAGTCTTTTCGCGTCTCGTAGCTCAGCTCGACCATCTTCGATGTAGAGATAGACAGGTTTCTTTGCCCTGCCGCGGATGATTATGGCATCAAATCCAGCGTGTTTCAGCTCTGCCCCCCAATGCCCACCGGAGTTCGCCTCGCCGTAGATACCGGTCAAAGGAGATTTCGCCGCAACCTCGTATCGTCCACCCTGTGGCCAGATCGTTCCGTTCAGCGGGCCCACGGCAAAAATCAAGGCATTGGCTGGGCCGAGGGGATTCGTCCCAGGCTTGATGAGGTCAAATAGCAACCTGGCGCAGAAGCCGTTGCCTCCAATGTAGTTTCTCGCGAGCTCCTTGTCGAGTTCTTGTGAAATTACTTTTCCTCGAGTGAGATCGACTTGAAGCACGCGCCCAGCGTAGCCGTAAAGCGTTGATGCACTTTTCATCCGATCGTCTCGTCTTTACGTTTTACAATGCGGGCAACAGGTTTTTGATCTCCCAGTCCATGACCTGGGCCCTATATGCTTCCCACTCCTTGCCCTTGATATGCAGGAAGTGCTCGAACAGGTGATCACCCAGCGTTTCTCTCATCATGTTGCTCTGCCTCATGCAGTCGAGAGCTTGCCCTAGGTTCTCCGGCAAGGACTCTATCCCTAAGGTTTTCCTTTCTTCGGGGCTCATGCGGAAAATATCTTTTTCAACTGGTTCGGGCGGCATTATTCTATCTTTGATTCCTCTCAACCCGGCAGCCAGCATGACGCTGAACTGTAAGTATGGGTTGCCAGCCGGGTCTGGGTTGCGAAGCTCGATTCGCGTCTTCGGCCCTCTACCAGCGGGCACCCTGATGTAAGCGCTTCTGTTACGATTTGCCCAGGAGATATATACGGGCGCCTCGTACCCGGGCACGAGCCGCTTATAAGAGTTGACGGATGATGCCAAGACAGCGCAAATATCTTTTGCGTACTTGAGCAGGCCCCCTATGTAGTACAAGGCGTTCTTGCTGAGCTGGTACTCACCCTTGGGGTCGTAGAAAATATTTTTTCCATCGGGAATCATTAGCGATTGATGAGTGTGCATCCCGGAGCCGTTGATGCCAGATATCGGCTTGGGCATGAAAGTGGCGTAGAGCCCATCTCCGTATGCGATGGTCTTTGTCACGTATTTCAACATCGCCACCCTGTCTGCGGATGTTACCGCGTCCGTGTACTTCAGGTCGATTTCGTGCTGCCCAGGTGCGACTTCGTGGTGGGATGCTTCTACCTCGAAACCCATCGCGTTCAGGTAAGTCACTATTTCTTTCCTCACGTTGTCGTTGCGATCACGCATTAGATCAAAATATCCGCCGGAATCAGATGGCTTAGTCGTCGGGTCTCCATTTTCGTCGAGCATCAAGAAAAAGAACTCGTACTCTGGGGCGGTGTTGCAGATATACCCCATCTTCTTTGCCACTTCCACAATTTTTTGCAGTGCGTATCTTGGGTCGCCATCAAATCTGTTGCCCTCGTGATCGTAAACGTCGCAGACCAAGCGAGCGGTTTTGAGGTTATCTTGCGTCCAAGGCAGTACCATGAAAGTTTTCGGGTCTGGCATGAGGCGCATGTCGGACTCCTCAATTGTTGCATAGCCCAAGACTGATGAACCATCGAAGAACACGCCTTCGTCGAGAGCTTTTTCCAATCGGGCTATGGGTATGGTGACATTTTTCACGGTGCCGAGGATATCCATGAATTGCATCTGAATGAAATTCACGCCTTCTTTTTCTGCAGTTTTAATAACTTTTGTCTTCAAGCCCTCCATCTCATCCCCTTTTGGCAATAATCCCGCGCCGTATTTAAGTCTTCGGCGAAATTGCTGTTATATCCACTCGAGTATAGCATTCGTGGTCTCGGTTTGGATTGTGGGGGGAGCCTTGGCATTCACAGGCGCAGTAGTAGCTGGCGTGATCGAATTGCTGCCAATAAACGATAATATCTCAATCCCCTTTTTCTCTGGGCTGGCAATGACTGCAATGCGCTACTTTCTCTGAAGCGGTCTCAGCTCTTTAAGCACGCGCTCGACTGTCGCCGTAGCGCTGCCCAAGTATCTTTTTGGGTTCGTGAGTGCATCGATGTCTTTTTCTGAGAGGTATTTTTTGACTTTTGGCTCGCGGAGCAGCGCCTCTTTGAGCGAGAGGTTTTTGCGCAGCGCCGCCATACTACGTTCTCTCACAACTGCATGTGCAATCTGGCGACTCATCCCGCGCTTGGTCAGCTCGATCATCACGGCCTCGGCCATGTTCAAACCGCGCGTCAGCTGTAGGTTATGCTCCATCCGCTCTGGATACGCGACGAGGCCGTTGAGAACATCGCAGGCCGTGCCGAGGATTTCGTCGATGAGTAGGAAGCATTGAGGCAAGAGCACCCGCTCGCATGAGGAATTCGTCAGGTCACGCTCGTGTTCGATGACAACATTTTCCAGCGCTGCCTGAACATCGCCGCGGATGACGCGAGCTAGGCCGCATATCTTTTCACATCTTATGGGGTTGCGCTTGTGGGGCATGGTGCTGCTACCAATTTGGCGAGCCCCAAACGGTTCTTCAAGCTCGCCTATTTCTGTGCGCTGCAGGTTCCGCACCTCGTTGGCGATTTTGTCGATGGTGCTGGCCAACAGCCCGAGGAATAGTACGAGCTCAGCGAAGCGGTCCCGCTGTAAAATTTGGTTTGAGGCTGTGGCACCCGTGAGCCCAAGCTTTTGCATAACAAGTTCCTGAATCCTCGGCCCCTTGCCTCCCCAAGCCGCGCCGGTCCCGACTGCGCCGCTCATCTTGCCCACGAGCACGTGAGATTTGAGCTGCTCAAGGCGCTTGAGGTGTCGCGCGAGTTCACATGCCCAAATTGCAAACTTCAGGCCGAGCGTCGTGGGCACCGCATGCTGGCCATGCGTGCGCCCAACCATGATGGTGTTCTTATATTTGGAAGCTTGGTTGAGGGTGACGCTGAGCAACCTCTTTAAGTCACGTTCGACGATCTTCAGAGCAGCTCTAATTTGTACGGCAGTAGCGGTGTCGAGGATGTCGTTGCTCGTCGCGCCGAAGTGGACGTATCTTCCAGCATCGCCGCATGCCTCAGCTAGGGCTAAAACTACGGCCATCGTCTCGTGTTGAACTTTTCGTTCAAGTTCGCAAATCCTCTTGACTTTCACGTATTTGGTTAAAGCTTTCGCAGCGATTTTTTTTGCAGCACTTTTAGGAATCATTCCAACTTTAGCTAAAGCTCCGGCGAGAGCGGCTTCAACATCGAGCATGCGCTGAAAGCGTGTTTCCAGCTCAAAGATGGAGCGCATCTCCTGACAGCCATAGCGCTGCTCGATCGGATGGACTGGCATTCAACTCCCGATAGGACAATTTTGGCGCAGCAATAAAGCTTTGTGGTTTGACATATCACGCTTTTGACAGCGCTTCATCACCTTTCTCAACTTGTCGCTTGATACTTTTTGCGATTTCAACACCTATGTATGGCACGCGTGCTAGTTCATGTTCGCTTGCCCGCCTAATATCGGCAAGTTTGTGATAGCCGGCCTTGAACAAACTCCGCCCACGAACCCGTCCAATTCCGCGAATTTGAACAAGCTCAAGTAGCTCCTCTTTAATACCGTACCGCATCCGATCCTGCAAGCCACGCAACATTGGCATCACCCGTCCGACCTTGAAAAGTTTCGCGAGTTCGTAGGTCGAGTAGAGCAGCCACTCGGCGGTGTCAGCGTTCCGCCTGATGTCGCCAGCGCCGACGCCAAATTGTTCATGGATATCGTCCTCGTACACCTCGTTCAGCCAAGCCTGCAGCATCCGCACCGTCTTGAGTTCGGCTAAAAAGTACTCGTATTTCTCAGGTTCGTTCCACTGGTCGGGGATCGGCGCCAAGAACTCCCCCCGGTGATCCGACACGAAGAGATCGAGGTCTGTGTAATCTCGGCTGCGCAGGTAGAGCAGCTCCATGTTCGGCGTATGGCAGATGAGGTGGAGAAAACCCAATTCAGTCGGCGGTATCAGCGTCGATTGTTTGAGACCGTCGCGCAGAACAACGGCAGACATTGGGTCGATGTAGAGCATCGAAACTCGCTCGCCAAAAGGTGTTGCCGCAAGCCTCTCGCCCTGCTGGGTCACCATTTTTTCCTGCTTTAGGAAGTCCAGCACGCATTCGACGATGCTCGCGACCCGGCTCGCCTCGTACTGGTAGGCGAAGAAAGTTTGCCCTATGAAATCTAGCATGCTCTTGAGACTTGTGACGTACCCAGACGCGATTGAAGCGAGGACGTGAGAGCGGAGCGCGGGTTCCGAGGCAAGCTTTGAGGTTATGCGTTCAGGAGCGGCGCGTATGAAATCTTCGAACAGAGCGTCACGTTCGGCCTCGGTCTTCGCCACGAGCACAGCCTCGCCGTACTTGTCGTACTTCGGTCGCCCGGCTCGGCCAGCCATCTGCTTATACTCAAGTACCGAAATATTCTGCGACCCGAAAGGCGGCTCATAGCGCCTATAGTCACGGATTACAGTTCTCCTCGAAGGAAGGTTGACACCAGCGGCAAGCGTCGGCGTTGCGGAGATTACCTTTATCAAGTTGTTTCTAAAGGCGTCCTCGATGTGTTTCCTTTGTGCGTGGTGAAGCCCAGCATGATGAAAAGCTGTGCCTTTGCATACGCATTCGGCGAGGAGTTTGCACGTTCGCGTTGGTTCACCCAGAGCTCCCTCTACTGATCTGGCAATTCCAGCGAGAGAGTCGCGTTCTTTTTGCGTCAACAACTTTTGAATATTTTTAGATGCAGCAACAGCGACTGTCTGAGCCGAACGCCGCGTGCCGACGAATATGAGTGCTTGTCCAGCCTCGCCGACTGTATCTGCAGCGAGCGCCGTGAGTTCATCTCTTACCCCCTCCCCTATGGTCCGCGTCGTCTTATCGGAGAACCCTATTTTTCCTTGGCAGTAAACGCCCTCCCTCAGCGGGACGGGGCGCCATTCACTCGTGACCAGCTCAGCGTCGAGCCAATCGGCAATCTCGTTAGAGTTTTGAATTGTAGCGCTTAGGGCAAGTACCTGCATTTTTGGGTTGAGCTGGCGCAGCCTGGCAGTCAATATTTCGAGCGTCGGTCCCCGTCCAGGGTCGTTGATAAGGTGAACTTCATCGAGCACGACTACAGATATCGCCGAGCCTAGCCATTTCGCGCGATGGCGGAGGAGGGAATCCACTTTTTCAGATGTGGCGATCAGAATATCGAATTGTGCAAGCTTGGGATCTGCGGCATCGTAGTCGCCCGTGCTTATGCCAATTTTCACGCCTAGTGGCCCGTACTTCTCCTTGAATTCGTCGTACTTCTCGCTCGCCAGCGCCCTGAGCGGCACGATGTAGAGGCACCTGCCGTTTTCGGTTATTATAGATTTCAGCATGCAGAGCTCGGCGATGAGCGTCTTTCCGGCCGCGGTTGGAATCGCCAGTACAAAGTTCTTGCCATCGAGGGCACCTTTTTTCACAGCGTCGGCTTGAGGAGGGTAAAGTTCAGATACCCCGGACTTTTTTATCACGTCAGCGACCCGCTCAGGTAGCCCGTATTTTTCACAAAGATAGTCGATTCTCACGTGAACACCATCAATAAATCGGTTCCAGATACAAATAATTAGGGGGAAACCATGAGCGCTTTGTCGGTTGCGTGTAGGGAAATTTTGCAGCAGATTTTGACTGACAAAATAGTTGATGCGCGCGGGCTGGCCGGAGCAAAAATCCGCGTTTGTCGGGAATTCGGGCTGCATGGGCCACCAAGCAACTCGGAGCTCTTAGCCGCGGCGACAGCTGAGGAGAAGGGCAAAATCATCAAGCTGCTCAGGCTAAAACCCGTGCGCTCGATATCAGGCGTCTCGGTCATCACGGTGATGCCCAAGCCGTATCCGTGCCCGAAGGATGAGCCGTGCATTTATTGTCCAGGAGGCCCGAGTTCTGGAACGCCTCAGAGCTACACCGGCCATGAGCCAGCCGCGATGAGGGCAATTCAGCACAACTTCGACCCTTACAGGCAGGTTAAAAGTCGCATCGAGCAGCTCCGTGCAATCGGGCACGATGTTGACAAGGTTGAATTGATAATTTTTGGCGGCACGTTGACCGCCTACCCTCAGGACTACCTCGAGTGGTTTGTGACGCAGTGTTTGAATGCTATGTCAGGCGCGAACGCTACAACCATCGAGGAAGCTCAGGCCGCGGCCGAAACTGCGGCGATTCGAAACAGCGACATCGCAATCGAGACGCGCCCGGATTATTGCAAGGAGCCCCACGTTGACTTCATGCTTCGTCTCGGGGCCACGCGGGTCGAGCTGGGCGTGCAGACGGTTTACGACGACATATACAAGCTCGTCAATCGTGGCCATACCGTAGAAGACGTGGTAGAGGCAACAAGGATAGCAAGGGACGCTGGTCTGGCCATAATTTATCATATGATGCTCGGCCTCCCTGGCTCAGACCCCAAACACGACTTGGAGATGTTCAAAATTATTTTTGAGGACGAGCGGTTCAAGCCCGACGCGCTGAAAATTTACCCGACGCTCGTCATGTCAGGCACGGCGCTCTACAAAATGTGGGGGCGCGGCGAGTACGAGCCCTACCCCTTCGAGAAAATCGTCGAACTCGTGGCCGAGGTGAAGAAGCGCGTGCCACCATGGATCCGAATCCAGCGCATCCAGCGTGACATACCCGCGAACTTGATTGCAGATGGGGTCAAGCGGGGCGACCTGAGGATGTTGGTTAGGGAGAGGCTCCGGCGAGAAGGTGCCAGCTGCAAGTGTATCCGGTGCCGCGAGGTCGGGCATGTCGAGTACGAGCTCGGCCTGAAGCCAAATCCGGATGATGTTGAGCTAAAAGTCGAGCGATATCGCGCTTCTGAGGGTGAGGAGATTTTCCTGTCGTTCGAAGACGCCAAGCGGGACATCCTCATAGGACTGCTCAGGCTCCGCCGACCATCGGAAAAGGCGCACAGACCTGAGGCCAGAGCGGCGCGGGCAACGCTGGTGCGGGAGTTGCACGTTTACGGGCCGCTGGTCCCGGTCGGAGGCAGGGCGGAAGCCCCCACTTCCGCTTGGCAGCACCGCGGCTATGGGGCGAAGTTGCTTGAGGAGGCGGAGCGCATCTCCCGCGAGGAGTTCGACGCGCGCAAGGTAATCGTACTGGCGGGGATAGGGACGAGGAATTACTACAAGCGTTTCGGCTACGAGCGAGAAGGCCCCTACATTACAAAGAAACTCAGCTGACCGCTCGCCCGCGCTTGTTAACTCACTTTTTGATTACCGCTGCGCAGTTGGGGCATTTTCTCTCGGTTAACCGGATTGGCTCTCCACAGTATGGGCAAGGGATGACATCTTTTATCAACCACCCGTTCTCGTAACGGGCGTCTTCAAAGTAGCCCTCTTGGATCATCAGTTTAAGATATTCTTTCTCAACGATTCTGGCGTCCATTTTGACATGGTTGGCTATTTCTTTAAGTGAAACCTTCCCTTTTGATTTCAAAATAGGGGTTACGAAATCAGCTATTTTTTCTTTCATTCCCTTCTTTGCTATTCTTACAGCGGCACCAATCCCCAGCGCCGCCATGCTGATTCCAATTGCAAGAGCGATTACTACCAAGTGTCCTTCAGTTGTCATCGACACCCCATCGGCCGCAAACATTTTAGACCATAAAGATCCAAACGCAAACAACAAAACGATTATCAGCGTGATTACTACGCCGACCACTCCAACAATCCCTGCAATATTTGCTTTTGTTTTTTCTGACACCAAGGTTACCCCTTCTTCCTAAATGGTAAAATTCGCGCACGTATTTAACTTTTTGGGCCCGAAAGAGTTGGATGGGATACAGCGAGCCACGTCGTCGCTATTTGGGCATCTTTTTCCCGCAACTCGGGCAGAACTGGGACTTGACGGGCACATCTTCACCACATTTGGGACATTTCTTTGTTTTTTGTGCAGCGATGGCGCCTCCGCAGCTCGGGCAGAACCTTGAAGTCGATGGCACTTGAGCGTTGCATTTCGGGCAGATGACCAATGGTGCCGCAGGCGCTCCGGCGGGTGCTGCTGGTTGCTGGAACATCGGGGGAATTATCATCATCCCCGCCCCTAGGCCGGCCCCGGGAGATTTGCCGAGCTCTTTTGCGGATGTCTTCACGGTTTCCATCCTCAAGACCTCCGAGGGCGTCGTTTGGCCAGACCTAATCCAGAACAGCCTCTCCCTGTATTCGGGCTCTGTATCTACTCCCTCAAACTTCAGGTCAATGAGCTCAATCCCCAACCTCTTGAAAGCGTCGAAGAGGTTCGCCTTGACTGTCATCGATGTCTCGTCCAGTTTCGTGAAGACGGTTGCCAAGTCATACTGGGAGAGCTCATCGATCATTTTTTCATTCACGAACCCCCTTAGGAACTCGTTGACGTCGACCGTGTGGAAGGCGCCCTGCCCCCCGACAACCTCGTTAACAAAAAGTTGCGGGCTCTCAATTTTGAACCAGAAGCCGCCGTGGGCCATCAATGGCGCCAGCTCAGTCGTCTGGGCCTTCATCCCATACTTCCCGTCAAACTGCTTGGTGGACACGAACACGACCATGGACTTGAACGGCGTGTCCTTGTACCCAGCTATCCGCGTGAGGAGCTTGCCAATCAGGGGAAGGTTCCGGGTCGTGAGGGTGTGCCTTCCCGGACCCAAGACATCGTAGGCTTTCCCGTCTCTGAAGAAAACAGCTGCCTCCATCTCCTTGACGATCAGCTGGGCGCCCCACGTGATGTTCTCGTCGGGGTATTTCCAAACGATCTTGCCTGGTTCATGGGTGGTCCATTCTATGACTTGCGGCATCAGAACTGCACCCCCATTATCACTTCTTTTCTCTCGTTAAATGTGCTCTCCAATGCTTCTACCGACCCGCGGATGTCGCTCACTTGAACCGCCGCATTGTCAAATTTCCCACTCATGACCTCGCCCCTGAACTGCTTGACCTTTGCTTCTGTCTCCTTGACGCTGTCGACAAGCTTCGTGTCAAAATCAATCATGTTTTCGAGGTCATCTTCTTCGATCTTAACAGCATTGAAAAACCCGCTGTATCCATAAGGCGCGTGGTTTATCAGCTCGGCCACCCTGTCAAACTTGGCAATCAATCGGTCAGTGTCCGCTAAAACATCCGTGACTTTGTTGATCACCAGACGCTGGAATATCTCCCTCATGCTGGACTTGGTTTCCACAAGTCTCCGGTAGAGGTGGTCTCTTATGAGCCTGTCTGCCTCTCTCCTCATCTCCTTCAGTTTGTAACCCTTAAAGCCAGGAATCGCGAGCGAGATTTTTTCAAGGAGAGCGGTTTCACCCTCGACTTTTTTTAGAGCGGGTTTTTTCTCCATTTTCACGCCATACCAAATTGTGAAATCTGCCTTTTAAACTAATGTGTAGTTGCATCGGCTACCTTGCGAATTTGGCCCCGCAGTTGGTGCACCTGCTGGATTCAACCGGTATGAGAGCACCGCAGTATTTGCAAGGCACTTTGATGATTTCCTTGACCATGACTTGGGCAGGTGCTTGAGCAGCTACCGGCCCGTATGCCGCCTGCGAAACGTTCACGCTGATTTCATTTACTCTGTCCGGCCGCCCTTTGACTGCGACCACCCCTTTTATTTTCCTGTCGATTACCCCGTTCGGCATTGTTGGCCTCACAGAAGGGACTTGGAAGCTAAATGGAAACTCATCCTTGAATCCCTTTGAGATATCTAATGGCCCCGAAATTCGAACGTTCTCGGCGTGGAGCTGTTTCGAGTGGGTTTCGATGGTCTGTGTGACGCCATATCCCACACGTCTAATCGCCGGCGCCTGATATGTTTCTGTGATTCGAATCTCTACTCTAATTTCGTCGGCGTGGACAGCTTCATCAGAATCCAAAACGAAGCGACCGGTAATGGTCTCGCCTTCTAGAAATGTTGGTTTGTCGAGCAGAACAGAAACCTTGGCGTTTATCGGGTTAAGCCTATCAAAGAACCCCAATGTCTCCCCCGCTAAAATTGACGAAGGAACCTATAAAGACTTTCTCGCCGTATCGATGTTTGGTGAATCATGCCGCAGAAAAGACCTATTGGCGCGATTTCGTTCGGGATTTTTTTAGTAGCGTGTGGTGTAGCTGGGCTCCTTTACGCTACCAAACTCGCAACGCTCTGGGAAACGCCGGCAGTCGTCGCTATTTTGAGCGGAATGTGGCTCTTGGTTTTGGCGGCCATAAAGCAGGCGCGCCCTGAAAGATATGAGATAAGCGCCTTCGCCACCGGCATCTGGGGGACAATGGTTCTTGGCGGGGGGTTGTCTTGGTTGTTAGCAGCAAGAATTTCAGTCGCACCTGGCATTGCGCTGTTTGTTGTAATAATTGGCATTTCAGCTGTTGCGGCAGGGACTCGCGAGTGGGGCGGTAAAAAGTAGGCCCGTGCTGCAAAATTGGAGATAAAATGCACCCACTCAACCTCATCGTGCTTGGCACAGCTGGCGCGGGCAAAAGCGCGCTGACGGCAACCTTCGGCAGGTGGATCGAGCAAAACACCGACCGAAAAGTGGCCTACATCAACCTCGACCCCGGGTGCGATTTCGTTCCCTTCAAGCCGGACTTCGACATCCGCGACCACTTCACGATTGCCCAGATAATGCGCGATGAGAATCTCGGGCCGAACGGGGCGATGGTCCGGGCCTCCGAGCTGCTCGAGCAGAGGGCAGGAGAATTTTCCAAACGAATAAACGAAATCGAGGCCGACGTCAGGCTCATCGACACCCCAGGGCAGATGGAGGTTTTTCTCTTTCATGGCGGCCCAGAGGTGGCAAAACTCGTGGAAGGTACGACGATTTCGCTTTTCCTCGTCGACGCTGGGCTTGCGGCGAAGGCGACGGGGCTTGTGTTCACCCGCTTGCTAGGGCTGTCGATAGGACTCAGGTTAGGGGTGCCGACGATCAGCATTTTGAACAAGATAGACCTAGCCAGAGGCGAGCTGGCTGACATCGACCGCATGCTAGCAGATGTGGAGCTTCTGAAGGAGCGGGTGACGAAGGAGAGTTCAGGAGTAATGATAGATTTGGCGCTGGGGCTATCGAAGGTGCTTCCGGAGCTTCTCCCTGCTGCTAGGTTGGTGAGGGCGAGTGCGAAGACTGGTGAAGGCATGCCCGAGCTCTACGACATCGTTCACGAGGTCTTCTGCGCGTGCGGCGACCTCACGTGAGGGTTTTAGCACTATTTTAATACGTTATCGGAAAACGCGCATACTTTTGCTCTTTTTTATAGCGTATTGAAAATCAGAGGGGCGTGGGTTTGGAGTTCGATATAAGCAAAGCCAACCTAGTTTCTTGGTTTCAAGGCTTGTAAGAACGGGTCCTCGGGTTTATCCTTGATCGTGCTGTGGACGATGAAGGTCTCAGTTTCCTGCACCCCCTTCAGGCCGTGGATCTTTTTGACCAAGTTTGTCAGCTCCTTGTCGTCCCTGACCCAGGCCTCCAAAATGGCGCTGTACCTGCCGAACAGACGGTAGAACTTTGAGACCTGTTGCAACCTTTTGATACTGACTTCATTCCTCCGCCTGAGTTCTGTTTTGGGATCCTCGCGCAGGAAAATGTAGGCTTTCGTGCCCAGGCCGATTTTTTCCGGGTTCAACCTGGTCGTGAACGAGTTTATTATACCAGACCCCTTGAGCTGAGTAATCCTCTTCGCCACGGTTTGTCTGGTGGCTCCGACTTTTTTTCCTATTTCCGAAATCGGTTGTTGGTTGTCTAACATCAGCTGAGAGAGTATTTTTTTGTCAATTTTTTTCATTTGCATCACTTAACATTTTGTTAATGAAAACACTTAAAAACTTTACGTTTTATATCAATGGGGAGACATCATGAATTCGCTTACGAACGTACTGGGGCGATAAAAAATGGGTGAAAAAACCTTGGACGTACTCAGGACGAGGTTGGGTGAAAAAGATTTTCAGAAACTTGTTCGGCTAAACAATCCGGCGGTCTATCAGTTCATTGCCGAATACGTGGAACTCTGTAATCCCGATAGCATGTTCGTCTGCACCGATTCGCCTGAAGACATCAAATACATCAGGGAAACAGCGATAAAGAACGGAGAGGAGAGCAAGCTTGCTATCGAAGGCCACACCATTCATTTCGACAACTACCGCGACCAAGCAAGGGACAGGGAACACACGAAAATTCTCGTCCCAAAGGGTGTTGACCTCGGGCCCATAGAGACGATGGATAGGGAAGGAGGGTTAAGGGAAATCCGCGAGATCCTCAGAGACATCATGAAGGACCATGAAATGTACGTGCGCTTCTTCTGCTTGGGGCCAGTCGGGTCTGAGTTCTCCATACTCTGTGTCCAGCTCACAGACTCCAGCTTCGTCGCCCACAATGAGGACCTCCTCTACCGGCAGGCATACGAGGAGTTCGTACGCCAGGGGGCCGCCGCACGTTTCCTCAAGTTCGTCCATTCTCAGGGGGAGCTCGACGAGAGGAAAACTTCCAAAAACATCGACAAGCGCCGGGTTTACATCGACCTCCAAGATGAGACAGTATACAGTGCGAACACCCAGTACGGCGGAAACTCCGTCGGCCTCAAGAAGCTGGCGATGCGACTGGCGATAAATCGTGCGCCCGAGGAGGGGTGGTTGTGCGAACACATGCTCATAATGGGAGTACATGGCCCGAGGGGCAGAGTGACCTACTTCACCGGGGCGTTCCCTTCCCTGTGCGGAAAAACTTCCACCGCGATGTTAGAAGGCGAGAGCATAGTCGGCGATGACATAGCATACCTCAGAAAGAGGGGTGGAACGGTGTTGGCGGTCAATGTGGAAAAGGGGATTTTCGGGATAATCCCGGGGGTCAACTCCAAAGACGACCCCATCCTATGGAAGGCGCTCCACAGCCCGGGCGAGATCATTTTTTCGAATGTTTTGGTTACTGAAAATGGGGGTGTCCACTGGATTGGGAAGGACGGTGAAGTCCCGGCCAGAGGTTTCAACCATTCAGGGGAGTGGTGGATCGGGAAGAAAGACGCCAGTGGCAAGGAGATACCGTGTTCGCATCCAAACGCCAGGTTCACGCTTGATTTGAAAATGCTGGAGAACCTAGATCCAAAGCTCAACGACCCAGACGGCGTTGTGGTTGGCGGCATAGTCTATGGGGGCAGGGATTCGGACACATCGGTGCCGGTTGAGGAATCGTTTGACTGGGTGCACGGCATAATAACCAAGGGGGCATCGCTCGAATCCGAGAGAACCGCGGCCGTTTTGGGTAAGGAGGGGGTCAGAGAATTCAATCCGATGTCAAACCTCGACTTTCTGTCCATACCTGTTGGCAGGTACATTCAGGAGAACCTTGATTTCGGCAGGAATTTGAAGAACCCGCCCCTCATCTTCGGCGTGAACTATTTCCTGAGAGATGAGGACACGGGGGAGTTCCTAAACGAGATGATGGATAAAAAAGTCTGGTACAAGTGGATGGAACTCCGCGTCCACGGAGAGGTTGGTGCGATAGATACACCTACTGGACGGATCCCAAAGTACAACGATTTCAAGAGGCTCTTCAAGGAAGTGCTCAATAAGGATTATCGTCAAGAGGACTACAGGAAGCAGTTCATGACGAAGATCCCCGAAAATTTGGCGAAGATTGAGCGGATAAAGACGATTTACGAAAAGCAGGTTTCGAACACGCCCAAAATTGTGTTTGAAGTGTTGGAAGACCAAAGGCGGCGGCTGATTAAGGCAAGAGAAGAACACGGAGATTACATCTCGCCGGATAAATTTTGAAGAGCGGCTTAAAGGGTTTGAACTCCGCTGTTGGTGGGTTCACGGCTAGAAGAACTCGTAAAGGTTTTTAAATATTTCCTTCAGCTGCTCGGTCTGGTCCTCGTATTTTTCGATGCCGCCCTTGTACCTCAACGCGTAGATAATCCTTATCGGCAAGAATCGAGACATGACGACAGCAGTCGCGCCAAGAAGCAACTTGACGCTCGCGGCGCCGCCCGTGTAGTTTATCACAATTTCATCCGCTGGGTTGAGCTGCTTTATTATCCCGGCGATTGCATCGCCAACAGATTTTGGATTGAAGACATCACACTTCTGAAACAGGACTTTGGTGTTGGTTTTTTCAGCAGCTTTTTTGATGGCTGCTTCATTTGTTTCGCTATAACCGGCGTGGGACGCCACGATTTGCATTTGATACTCTGAGCATAAGATGTATGTGAGATCCGGCTTTTCTTTCTCAAGCGCAAACTCGATTGTGGTCGGAACCTCACCGAGCCCTTGGATTAAAACTTTCATCACATACCCGTCTTTACTCATATCTACAACTTTAAATCATTTCCACCCGCGTTTGAAGATTATCGATTTAAGCAAGGCGAACATTAATCTCATGGTGCTCGCGTGTCCGGCTATCGAGGCAAGGCCCTAAAAGTCCTGAGAGGTATTTCCGCCAAAGTTGGAGATAGGCTGAGAATAGAAAAACCCGGCCAGATACACGAAGGAATTTTGATGCCACGCACCGAGCTCGGCGATCAGGATCATGTGACAATAAAACTCGGCAGCGGCTACAACCTTGGAGTTAGGTTGACGCGAAGCACAAAAGTCAGCAAGATCGGGGCGGGGAAAATGCCAAGGATAGGTCTGCCGCCGCTCGAGTTCAAGCCCGACCCCAGTAAGCCAAACATTGCAATCTTAGGCACAGGGGGGACGATAGCCAGCCGCGTGGACTATCGCACAGGCGCCGTCTACCCAGCATTCGCCGCGGAGGAGCTATACAGCGCTGTACCAGAGCTGGCGGAGTTGGCCAACATCAGAACTTCGACTGTTTGCAATGTCTTCAGCGAAAACATGAGACCGGACCTCTGGGTAAAAATCGCGCAGGCCGCCGCTAGGGAACTCAACAAGGGAGCCAAAGGAGTGGTAATAGCCCACGGCACGGATACAATGGGGTACACCGCGGCCGCTCTGAGTTTCGCCTTGAAAAATATCTTCAGGCCCGTCGTGCTCGTCGGCTCGCAGCGTTCATCGGACAGACCAAGCAGCGATGCGGCGTTGAACCTACTCAGCGCAGTGTCGGTAGCGGGCAAGTCAGACATAGCCGAAGTTTGTGTGGTAATGCACGGTTCAGCAGAGGACGATTTCTGCCTGATTCATCGTGGAACGAAAGTTAGAAAATGCCACACGAGCCGCAGGGATACTTTCCAAACCATAAACGACTTACCGATCGGCATGGTCAAGGATGGAGCAATATCGACATTTGGCGGCTATAACAGGGCAAAGCAAGAGGGCAAAGTCAGAGTCGACGCAAAGTTTGAGCCCAAAGTGGCGCTAGTCAAAGTTTTCCCAGGCGTTCAATCAAAAACTATTGATTCCTTACTCAGCGCGGGCTACAAAGGCATAGTTCTTGAAGGAACGGGCCTCGGCCACACCCCGGAGTCCTTGTTCCCCAGCATAAAGCGAGCCATTAAACGTGGGGTGGCAGTCGTGATGACATCGCAGTGTATTTGGGGGCGCGTCGACATGAAAGTCTACTCAACCGGCCGGGATCTGTTGCGGTTAGGCGTCATCCCAGGGGAGGACATGTTACCGGAAACTGCTTACGTAAAGTTGATGTGGTTATTGCCAAAAGCATCCGATCTGAATGAACTCAAAAAACTTATGTTGACAAACATCGCTGGCGAAATCACACCAAGGACGCGGCCAGACGTTTTCTTTAAAACTTCGTCGGGGCGATAAGATGGCGCTCGATTACAGTGCTCTCGGGTTGCGAGTTGGTTTTGAAGTCCATCAGGAGCTAGACACACACAAGCTGTTTTGCGAATGCCCTTCAACCCTGCGTGAAGAAGAGGCGCCGCTCAAGGTCAAAAGGAGGTTGCGTCCGACACAGAGTGAATTGGGTGAAGTGGACCGGGCCGCCATCGTGGAAGCTATCAAAGGGAAGGGGTTTAGGTACCACGTTTATCCAGAAAGCACCTGCTTGGTCGAGTTGGACGATGAGCCTCCGCATTCAGTGAACCAAGATGCGCTGGATATAGCGCTCGAAATCGCGCTGCTGCTCGGAGCTAAACCGGTAGACGAAGTCCACGTCATGCGCAAAACTGTCATCGACGGGAGCAACACATCCGGCTTTCAGCGGACGATGCTTATAGCAACCGAAGGCAGCTTGGAGACAAAAAAGGGCACGGTGCGAATTCAGACTATCTGCTTGGAGGAAGACGCGGCGAGAAAAGTCGGCGAGGATTTAGAGCTCATCGACTACCGGTTAGACAGGCTGGGGATACCGCTTGTTGAAATTGCCACCGGGCCAGATTTCACAGACCCACAAACGCCGGCGGAGGCAGCATTGAAAGTGGGGCAACTCATGCGTGCAGCGGGCAAGGTGAAGCGCGGCATCGGGACTATTCGCCAAGACATAAACATCTCGATCAAGGATGGCGCGCGTCAGGAGATCAAAGGAATTCAGGAGCTTGCTTCAATCCCTACAATTATCGAAAGAGAAGTTAAGAGACAACTCGCGCTCCTGCGGATAAGAGAGGAATTGAAGAAACGAGGGGCTACGGAAGTTGAGCACAACGTTGTGAACGTGAGTAAATTTTTCCACAATACACGGTGTAAGGTGATTTCGAGCGTTCTAGCAAGGCAAGGCACAGTTTTGGCGGTCAAGTTGCCGAAATTCGCTGGCCTCATCGGGAAAGAGCTGCAACCCGGCAGGAGATTCGGGACCGAACTAGCGGATTACGCCAAGGTCTACGGCAAAGTCGGTGGCATCTTTCATACAGATGAGCTGCCAGGTTATGGAATATCCGCGGAAGAAGTCACGAAGGTGAGAGATGCGTTGAAGGCGACTGCGGATGACGCGATAGTGATTGTAGCGGCGAAGAAGGGAGATGCGGAAAAAGCGCTCGGTGCGGTTGTGGAGAGCGCCCATCAAGCACTGTTTGGGGTTCCAGAAGAGACCAGGAGAGCATTACCGGATGGCAATACGGAGTTCATGCGCCCATTGCCAGGGGCTGCGAGGATGTACGTCGAAACAGATATCCCACCGATTGGCATCGATGAGAAAAAACTGGAACACATAAAGAAAATGTTGCCAGAGCTCCCAGAGCAAAAGCTTGGGCGGTACATCGAGGAATACAGGTTGAGCAAGGAGCTGGCGGAACGAATTAGCTTATCTGAAAATTCTAGGCTGTTTGAGGAACTCGTGAAGAAACATACGGTTGAACCAACGCTGATTGCCGCGACATTGGAGGAAACGCTGGTCAGTTTGAAACGCGAGGGCGTGGCAGTTGGGGTTATCCAGAAAACTGTGCTGGATGAGATTTTCAGTTTCATTGACCGGGGAGAGCTGGCGAAGGAAGCGATACCAGATGTGTTGCGGGAGGTGGCGAAGGGAGTTAGCATACAAGAGGCGGTGCAACGGCTCGGCCTCGGGAGGATCACAGAAGCGGAACTTTCAAAGATTGTTTCAGACACGATCCAGGAGAATTGGGCGCTTGTTGAGAAGCGCGGTAAAGAGGCCATGCAACCGTTGATGGGGATTCTGATGGAGAAGGTTCGTGGCAGGGTTGATGGAAAACTTGTTCATCAATTGCTCGAGCGCGAGTTACAGAAATTTGAATTTAGAACCGAAACCTCATAAGACAGTAACCGACTTGGCCAAATTGCGCGGCATGTCTGGGTTGCATTCACGCTCGATCGCCATGTGGTATGCAAAGAGCTGCAACGGGATGACGTATGGTAAAGGCGTAAGAACTTCCGGAACACCTTTTGGTATCTCAATATAATCGTCGGCGAGATTCTTGATTTCTTCGTCGCCATCTTCGATAACAGCGATTATCGTCGCACCCCTCGCCTTCATCTCCATGATATTCCCTATTACTGCCTTGCGCGTACTATCGTTCGGACAAACGAAAATCACCGGAAATCCCTTCTCGATTAGGCTGATCGGGCCATGTTTGCTTTCGCCGGCAGGGTATGCGATTGCCGGCACATAAGCGATCTCCATGAGTTTCAGCATGCCTTCATAGGCCGTGGCTGTGCTTATCCCCCTGCCCAAGAAAAAGAAGCATTGCTTGTCCTTGTACTTCTTCGCGAGTCCCTTGATTTTTTCCTCTTGAGTCTGGATCACCTTTTCAACGATATCCGGGATTTGGAGGAGCTTCTTTTTGAGGGCCTTCGCCTCCTCGTGGAAGAGCTTCCCCCTTTTCTCGCCGAGCTTTATCGCGACTTGAGCGAGCACCGAAACTTGTGCGGTGTAAGTTTTCGTGGCAGCGACTCCTATCTCTGGCCCAGACTGCTGGCAAACATAGGTTCGCGAAACTCTCGTCAGGGTCGAGCCGATGACATTTGTTAGGCCCAAGATGGTCGCGGCCCTGTTGCCGGCGTGCATCACCGCAGAGAGGGTGTCTGCGGTTTCACCAGACTGGCTCACCGCAAGCGCCGCCGTGTCTATACTAACTGAATCACCAACGCGTTGTACAAACTCCGAGGCGATTATCGGTTGGGCACTTCTGAATGCCAGTTTAGAAAACATGTGGGCGGCGGCGATGCAAGCGTGATAAGAGGTTCCGCATGCCATGAGGAAAACTTCCCTTGCCCTGTCTAGGAACGTTGCCATCAGGTCCAGATATTGGTCCTGGAGCCTCAGCGTGTTTCTGAGCGACTCGGGCTGCTCGTGTATCTCCTTCAGCATGAAATATGGATACCCTTGTTTCTCAGCCATCTCTAGGTTCCAGTCGATGACTTCAGGCTCCCTCTCGACCGAGCTTCCGTCTTCTATCTTCTTGATGTCGGCTTTGCCATCTGCCAAGATCACGAGTTCGCCATTGTGCAGCGCGATTGCCTTGTTCGTCAGCGGGAGAAAGGCAGGGATATCTGACGCACAGTAGACCGAATCATCTCCAACCCCTATGACCAACGGGCTCTCCTTGCGCGCACACACGATTTTGTCTGGCTCCTGAGTGCATACCGCGGCTACCGCGTACGATCCCTCAAGCCTTTTTACCGCTTCGCGCACGGCATCGGCAAAATTGAGGCCCGCTTTCATCCCATCCTCAATCAGGTGCGGAATGACCTCTGTGTCAGTCTTTGATTGGAAGATATGCCCTCGTTCTTCCAGCTCTTGCCTGAGCCCCGAAAAATTTTCAATCACGCCGTTGTGGACTACAGCTATGCGGTTTTCGCAGTCGAGCTGCGGGTGAGCGTTTTTCTGCAGCGGGGCACCGTGGGTCGCCCACCTAGAATTATGAGAAATGACCCCATTTGCGATGAAATTTTCAAAGCCGGGAACTTCCAAATCGTAAACGTGCTCCGAGTCGCACCCAACTTTTTTGATCGAACTTATCCTTTCGTAAGTTATGGGAGAATTAGTGTATCCATCAAAGAACTCCGCGTTTTCCGCTTCGCCTGTGTTTACGATTTTTTGAAGGGAATAATCGGTTAAGTGGCCCGCTCCTTTTAGGCCTGGATGCTGGATGAATTCCCGCAGGTACGATTTTTTCGTCGGAACTTTGTAGTGAGTATAGGAGAGGCCGGGTTTGAGCTCTTTCAGCACCCTTTCGACGAGTTTCAGTTTTTTCTTCCCAATCTGTATTTTTTCGGTGAACAGTTTCACGCTTTGGTATTGGGAGAGGGTCAGTGAATGAGGATCTTTCCATTTCGAATTTTGCCGCTTCCCCCGCGCGTAAGATGAAAAAATCCCAACCCTCGCTAAAAATCCCTGAAGCATGCGCAAGGTCTTTTCATCGGTTGATTTGCAGCTTATTTGTTTGGATTTCACCCCTACAGTTCCCTCCGCATCAAAGTATCCGCCTATAAACGCGCATATTTCTTTGGTCGGGAGTTCTCCCAACCATCCGGGACACTCTTTGTTCAAAATTTCTGGAAAGTTCTCCCTAAACCAGTCACAAAGGTATTTGCTATTTATTTCCAAAAGATGAGCGGAAACGCCTCTTATTCTCACAACCCGCCCCTTGATTTTGAAGACCTCGTGAAAAAGGTTGTTGTAGTACTCCAAAAGCTCCCTGTTCGCATCTTTTATTCGTACACTCCTTTTCCCCACATACCCATCCCCGAGCACGTAGCCTAGGATCCGCATCAGCTTTTCGTCGGTTTTTGATGGAAACTCAACCAGTTTTCCATGAGTTGTATCAGAGGGAATGAGGAACTCGGGAGGCAATTTCACCCCGATGTATTTCGACAGAGCGTCGAGATGATCTTTCCGTGCTTTGCGATCCCCCTTGAGGAGGTGGTATAGGGCGCTACGTGAAATATTGCATTTTCTCGCCACAGCTTTTCGAGACGGTTTCATACACGACTTCAAAATGTCGATCGCGGGTGGAAGGAGCCTGAAGTATCTTTTGGCTTTTATCTGTTTTAGGGCCCTCCATCTCCCCGAGACGGAAATTTTTTCGACTCGAAGGAGCAGGTCTTCTTTCCCGATATCTTTCACTTTCTTCTCCCTTATCCCGCCATCTAGTTCAGCGACCCAAAGCTTGTGCTCTCCCGTGCAAACGAGATGAGTGGAGGGCGTCCTTATTTCGTACAAATGATCAAAATTTTTGTGTCTGAAAACTCTAGCTCTAGCTCTCACGAATTTTCCTTTTCCGAAGTCATAAGCCAAAACATCGTTTTCCCCGTCTATTTCCGAAATTTGTGTAATTCTACCATCAGCTAGCTGAATTAGAGTGTTCGGGTGTAGGCAGTGCCCCACTCCAATTTTTCCCGGAAGGTCATCCAGGTGGAGCTTTGCATGAACTTCGTCCACATTTCCCTGATCTTTTTTCACGTAAAGACGGCCCTCGTAGACAGTCGCTTCACCGACGGAGTCGTAACCGCGATATTCCAGACGCTTGAGCGCCGCGTGGATTAGGGATGCAGCGGCCCCCTGTCTCAGCACGCAACCGAAGATACCACACATATTGCCACCATTCTAAGCCAAGTTGCCCCTATTTCTATTTTAACGTTTGCAACTACAGTTTTAGCTTACCGTTGCACATGATGGTTTTCCCATCCAATTTTATCGTTGGGCGTTTGATTATCCCATCGATGTGAATTCCCGCTTTAACCCTGCCGCCAAAAGTGGAGTTGTCTCCCAAAGCGATGTGGCAGGTGCCGAGAACCTTTTCATCCTCAAGCACGTTTCCGATCAGCCTCGCCGCGTGGTTTGTTCCAATACCGAATTCAGCCAAATTGTACGCTGTTGGCCCCGTTTTTTCAAGCATTTTATGCAGTCTTTTAGCCGGGCCACCAGAGAGTTTCGTCGCTTTACCCTTGTGCACCTCGATTTTGATTGGAGCGTAGAGCGTGTCTACCATCGAACCATCAACGAGTGCCACACCCTCGCTGCTGCCCTCGAGGGGCGCGATGAATGCCTCGCCAGCAGGGAGGTTGCCAAAATCCCCGGGGTTGTGAAAGATGCCTGTGTCTGGGTGGGCCTTCCTTCTCGCTACGCTCATGCGCAGCCTTGTTCCAGCACGAGTCTCGATCTCAACTTCAGACGCTTTGTTCAGCAGTTTTGCCACCTTCAGGGTCAGCTTGCTAACTTTTTTGTAATCGGCGAGCATCGCGCCCCGCGCCATCATATCTTCAGTTATCATCGGCATCGTCGCTATCCTTGCCCCGGCGCGAGATGCCCTCAGGCGCGCTTGGGTGTGGGTTAGTGAATACGTGGTCGGAGCCAAGACAACATCAGCGGAGCACATGGCGCTTTCCACAGTTTTCGGTGGCTCCTCCCCGTGCCTCGTTCGCTCCCGCATCACCATGAGCAGGGTTTCCGATGCAACTTCTTCTGAGGCCTTTGCGAGAGCTTCGGCGATTTTGATCCGCGGCCTATCGGTGACGATGAGCACACTTTCGGATGGTTTTACACCCATGCATGTTTTGACCGCAATTCTGGCGGCTTTGAGAATGCCCATGCATTTCGCCCGCTATTTTATCAGCCCGTGTTTGGAGAGTTCATCCCTAAAAGCGAGAAGAACCCCGCGCATGCCTTCTTCATTGGGGGCGTGAATTTCTATGTAACCTCCGGGGAAGAGCAAGAGATAGGTGCCGCGCCGGAGTTCAAACTTTATGATGTCCTTGTTTGCCGTTCTTATTGTTTTGACGCGGGGGAGCTTCATGGCTTCTTGGAAATCCATTTTAAATCGCAGGCATGTGACCGCACGCAACGCTTTGATTTTCGGCACCTCGAAGATATCGTAGAGGTGAGGCATTTGGCTAATCCGTGTTTCGGCTTCCTCCATGTGATCCCTGAAATAAACTAAAGTGGGCGTATGTATTTAGCTTCGGTTGTCGGGTGGCGCCTTCCGAAGTATGCACGGCTGTGAAGTTCACCACGCCAAAACGACGATTTAACCCATCTTCATGTCCGAACTTCGAAAGTTATATTTAAAGCAGTCCTAATTATCAAACAAACACAAAAAGGAGGGGAGACGTTGGAGGCAATCGTACACATCCGTACAGACCCTGGCAAGGCCCTAAAACTTCTGGACGCCATCAAGAAAGTGCCCGGAGTCAAGGTAGCGTTCGCGACGACTGGAAGATTTGACATCATCGCTCGCGTCGAAGCCGCTGACTTGAAAGCGCTGGGCGAGACCGTCGTCGGCAGGATTCAGGCCATCGGTGGGGTCAAAGGCACGGAAACGTCTGTAATCGTCGCGTGAAGCGGGCGAACTTTAATAAATGCGAAAGAGAAGGTTCAACGGTGCTCGTGTGGCTACGCTCAAGAAGGTTCGCACGCTCGTAAATTCCAACATATACAAAGTCGACCACCCAGAGTTGCCGAAGAACACACACATAGTCTGCATGCCCCCCGCACACAAGATCCTCTATGACCCGATTATCTACGGAATGAAACTTCGGCGACAAGCACTAGAGTGCAGCAAGACATTTCTCAAAGTCGCTTTGGAGATGGTTCCAGGATTCAAAAGGCTTGGTTCTAGAGACGTTAGCGAGATAGTGGTTCTCCGCGGTAGTCTGGGCTACCAGTTCGATACCGCCTTCGCAGAGCTTTTCGACCGCTACCTGCCGCAGTGCTTCGTGGGTGCGAGGCGCTTCAGGATATCTGGGGGCGAGTTCGGCGCGGACATATTCTACACCAATTTTGAAGCGTTGCCAGACAACGGCGTGTTGTTCACCGGCGACACCATCGCGACTGGAGTATCGCTCGGCAAAACCTTGGCGGTGACCCGAAGCGAACTCCGGGAGCGTGGCTACGACGTGCAAAAATTAATCATATTCAGCATCGCCGCCTCATTTGACGGATGCAAAAAATTGGTTGAGTGGGAAGAGAGATACAAAGAGTGGTGGCCAGATTTTGACATTCACTTGTTCGTCGCCGAAGCTCTGTTTGGTCTCGCCGACAACGGCACTGACCTCCTATTCCGGAAAGAAAGTGAAGCGATCGTGCCAGAGGAGACTAAAAAGCGCGTAGAGCAACTCTACGGCGACTACGAAACGGGTTTCTTGCCCGGCAACATGTGTTCGATTTTCGACTGGGGGGACCGAAACTTCAAACCCGAGCGCCACCTCGATGATATCATGATGTTCGCAAAAAAGTCAATGAAGGTTGCGAAAGACCCAAGAGCTAAAAAAGTCCTGAAGGAACTCGAGCGAAACGCAAAGCTCGCTCTCAAAAAGCTCGACCAACCTTTGCTCAAACTCGGACGCTGAGCAATGACTACAGTATCGGTGTTTTTGTGCTTGAGCTAGTGTTTCTGGGGTGCGGCGGCGGTCGATACATGACAATCGACCAAATTTTTAAAACCGGTGGTTTTCGAATACACGGCTCTGTAAACATGCACGTTGACCCTGGGCCCGGGGCGCTCTTGCTCTCCCACCAGCACGGATTAGATCCCCTGGACTTGGATTGTATCGCCGTCACCCACTGCCACCCGGACCACTATTGTGATGCTGAGGTACTCATCGAAGCAATGACCGACCACATGACAAAGAAGCGCGGTGTACTAATAGGCAGCGAAAGCGTTCTCAAAGGCTCGGGAAAATTTGGACCGGCAGTTTCGAGATATCACTTGGAGAAGCCCGTCGAAGTTGTCTGCATGAAATCGGGATCGAATTACGAACTCAATGGAATCAAGCTCGAGGCAACGCCGACACAGCACAGTGACTCAACGGCTTTTGGGTTGAAAATCCATTCTCTGGATGGAATTATCGGCTATACAGATGACACGCAGTATTTTGATGAACTCGCGCGACATTTCAAAGGCTCTAGAATTCTGATAGCCAACGTCACGAGGCCGCTCGCGATGCGCATCCGCTGGCACCTCTGCTCAGACGACCTAATCTCGCTTCTAAAACAAGTGAAACCCGAAGTCGCTGTTATGGTTCACATGGGGATGCTCTTCCTCAAACATAGACCAGAACGAGAGGCGGCCCGCATAAAAGCTGAGACTGGCGTGGAAACGGTGCCGGGCTACGCTGGTCTGCGTATAACGGTGGACAAAGAGATAATTGTAAAGCGCCCCCTCAAGCAGCCTAGCTTGGGGGCGTTCGTGCGACCTAAACAAAAAGGATTCGTTGGGGCAGAGTAAACCAGCAACATAGAAAGTGGACTGTTTTATATCTCCAGCCTAGAATTCTGTGAGGATGATTAACGTGGAAGTGCCGAAGGATTACAATCCACTCGAAGTCGAGCCAAAATGGCAACAGCGATGGAGTGAATTGGATGTCTATAGATTCAGACGTGATGATCTAAAAACTAAAACTTACGTCATCGACACCCCTCCGCCATACCCCAGCGGCGAATTCCACATGGGTACAGCGCTGAACTGGACATACTTTGACATGGTCGCGCGCTACAAGCGCATGCGTGGCTTCAACGTCTTTTTTCCGCAGGGCTGGGACTGTCACGGTTTGCCGACCGAGGTCCAAGTGGAAAAGCGCTACGGCATCCGCAAAGGCGACTTTCCGCCGGAGAAATTCCGCGAGCTCTGCATCAAGCTCACCGAGGAGAACATTACCCACATGCGCGAGGAGATGAACTCGCTCGGCTTCTCCATCGACTGGTCGACTGAATACCGAACTATGGATCCGAGCTACTACAGCAAGACGCAGCTCTCGTTCGTGCAGCTCTACAAGAAAGGCCTCATCTACCGGGGCGAGCACCCAGTGAACTGGTGCCCTCGCTGCGAAACCGCGATTGCTGATGCCGAGGTCGAATACGAGGAGCGGGAATCAACACTCAACTACCTAAAGTTCAAAATTCATGGAAAAAACGATTACCTGACCATCGCCACCACAAGGCCAGAATATCTGCACGCCTGCGTTGTCGTTGCCGTTCACCCAGAGGATGAGCGATACAAGGGTTATGTTGGAGAAAAGCTCGAAGTGCCCCCATTCGGCCAAATCGTCGAGGTTATCGAGGACCGCGAGGTTGATCCTCAATTTGGCACAGGGGTTGTGATGATCTGCACATATGGAGACAAAACCGACGTGCGTTGGGTTCGGCGCCACAAGCTGCCCGTGATAAATGCAATCGACGAGCGGGGGCACATGACCGAAGCCGCCGGGAAATACGTCGGGCTCACGCTGGATGAGTGCAAAAAGCAGATAGTCGAGGATCTTCGCAGAGCAGGGCTGTTAGAAAAACAGGAAAAACTTGTACAAAACGTTGGTGTTTGCTGGCGCTGCAAGACGCCTGTAGAAATTTTGACTAAAAGGCAGTGGTTCATGCGCGTGCTCGATTTGAAAGACGAAGTGATCGATGGAGCGAAACGGGTCCGCTGGGTTCCGGAATATATGCGGGATCGCTTGATAAGTTGGGCTGAATCGATGGACTGGGACTGGGTGATCTCGCGCCAGCGAATCTTCGCAACTCCAATCCCAGCATGGTACTGCTCAAAATGTGATTCGCCGATAGTGGCCGAGGAAAGTCAAATACCCGTCAATCCCACGAATGACAAACCACCGATTGAAAAATGTCCGAACTGTGGCAACAGCGGATTCAAGCCAGAAACGGATGTGCTCGATACATGGATGGATAGCTCAATAACAATCGCTGCCCACGCTGGATGGCCAAAACTGGATCGACGACTTTTTCCAGCAGACCTGCAACCTAATGGAACCGACATCATCCGCACTTGGGATTACTATCTAATGGTCCGCCACCTCGCGTTGCTGGGCGAGATTCCCTACAAGACTGTGCTCATCAACGGCATGGTGCTGGGGACCGACGGCAGGGCGATGCACAAATCTCTCGGAAACTACGTTGACACAACAAAGGCGCGCGAGAAGTACGGGGCGGATGCCCTTCGCCAGTGGGCCGCGATAGGAGCATCAACCGGATCCGACATTCCATTTGCTTGGAAGGATGTTGATTTCGGCTACAAGTTTCTGCGCAAGTTCTGGAACGCGGCGCGATTCGCAAGTCCGCATTTCAAAGGTGCGGATATCTCTAGTATGGACTTAACCGAACTTGAATTCAGACCGACCGACAGATGGATATTGAGCAGGCTAAATCGCTTGGTAAGAGAGGTCACCGCATACCTAGAGGATTTTCAATTCAACCGTGCGCTGACTGCAATTCAAACGTTCGTCTGGCACGAGTTCTGCGACATGTACATCGAGGAGGTAAAGCACCGCCTCTACAACGAAGACTTGACGGCAAACGCCGCTAAATTCACGCTTTATCACGTTATTCTGACGACCGCAAAATTGCTGGCGCCATTCACGCCACATTTCTCGGAAGAAATTTATCACACATATTTCGCTGCAAACTATGATTATCCAAGCGTCCACGTTTCTGATTGGCCCGCGGTGGACGGACAATTCATAGACGATGCTGCGGAGAAGTTAGGAAATCTCATAAATTTAGTAGTAAGCGTGATTCGTCAATTCAAGTCTGATAGGAAGATGGCGTTGAGCGCCGAGTTACCAACGGTACAAATCTACTCAGCCGATAAAAAAAATGCGAAACTGCTTGCTCGGGCCAGCGACAATATCCGAGGCACGATGAGGATAAAAGAGTTGGAGATAACAACGGAGAAACCCAAAGTTGTCGAACGGGTTTTGTCAATCGAGCCAAATTTCGCGAGGATTGGGCCGCGCTTGCGTTCCGCCGCGGGGCCTGTGATGCATGCGCTTGAGGAGATGGATCCAGAAGAAGTCGCAAAGAAGTTGGCGGAGGGCGAGATAACTCTCACCGCAGTCGGGAAAGAGTTCACACTTGATCGAGAAGATGTGAGGGTGATTAGGGAGACCGTAAGCGCTGGACATAGGGTAGATGTCATCGATGTCGCCGAGCCAGCGCTAAAAATCCTGATAAAGACGCCCTAGCTTCCTCTTACGTAACTCAGAACCATCAGCACCACGAAAAGTGCTACAAACATTCCTATCATCATCAGCCTCATCCGCGAGGCTTGCTTCTGGGAGCGCTTGAGCACTTCCTCGCACGCGGGGGAGCAGAAAAATTTATCTGGTTCAACCGCCTTACCGCAAACTACGCAATGTTTATGATCCTCGACCAAGTTTCTCCCTCGGTACTACAGTTGTTCCACTATGTTCTGCCCCTTCTAAAATCTTTTGGAGGCCGGGGATTTCATGTTTTCCAAGCACCAGAGTTTTGATTCGAGAACGGTCTATTATTTTCGCGCTGATTGGATCAACGATTGTCGTTATGCCTGGTTTCATTTCTACGCTGGCAACCAGCTCAAGAAGTTGACGAGAGGTCATCGTTTCTATTTTTTTTGCACGCGGATCAAGCTTCGGATCGGCAGTATATACGCCATCGACGTTTGTGAAGAAGACCAATAGATCAGACCTGCTTGCGTCTGCGAGCCCAGCTGCAACCGCATCTGTGGTATGTCCAGGTACCGTGCCCCCCATCACCGGAATTTTGCCACGCAGCATCACTCGAACCGCGGCCTCGAATGTTGTCGCGGGATTTTGCTCCGCGATGTCGCCTAAAGCCAAGATGAGCAAACGCGCGTTCAAGCGGGTGACATCAATGCCGAGTGTGTCGCAATCCACGTCCGTTGCCTTGAATTTTCGCGCGGTGTCTATGTACACTCGCGCCACTTTCCCCCCACCAGCAACGACTAAGAGTTCGTATCCCTTCTTCCTGAGATCACGTAGAACGCTCGCTGCGGTACGAACTGTATCAACGTCTGGTTGTTCTGGAACCAGTATCGAGCCGCCGAGACATATCGTTGCCCTCACGCCGTCACCGGTGCAAGTTAGGTGACATACTATTATAACGCTCGCGGTCAAAAATTACTAGGCGAGCCAAATGACCGAAGAAAGCAGGAAAAAATACCAATTCAAGCGGTTGCTCGACGATTTGGAGGGCAAGCGCGGGCGGGGGACCGAGTTAATCTCAGTCTACATTACCCCAGATTTCGAACTCACCAAAGTAATGCAACAGCTGCGCGATGAGCAGAGCACCGCATCTAACATAAAATCCAGAACCACGCGAAAAAACGTGCTGGGGGCGCTGGAGCGCGTTATTCAATTCTTGCGCGTCTACATCGCGAAATACCGCAAGCCGCCAGAGCATGGCATGGCAATATTCTGCGGTAACGTGGCTGGGCGCGAGGATTTCTCCGACATCCAACTTTACTGGGTCGAACCACACGAGCCGATAACCGTGCGCATGTATCGCTGTGATCAAGAATTTGTGCTTCAACCATTGCGGGAGATGCTTCAGGTTAAAGAAACAATCGGCCTGCTCACGCTCGACAGGCGGGAGGCGACAATCGCGACGCTCCGAGGCAAACACATCGAAATTGCAAGAAAGTTGACATCTGGCGTCCCCGGAAAGCATGGCAAGGGCGGCCAGTCTGCGAGGCGGTTCGAGCGACTGATAGAAATCGCCGCCCATGAATATGCCAAAAGGGTTGCCGACGCTGTAAACGAAATTTTCTCACAGATACCGGACCTACGTGCAATCGTGGTTGGTGGTCCAGGTCCGACGAAGGAGGAGTTTTTGAAGAGCGAGTTGCTCCACGACAGCATCAGGAAGAAAATCACTGCCACCATCGACACGGGCTACACCGACGAGTACGGTATTCGAGAACTCGTTGATAGGGCAGGCGAGGTTCTAGCCGACTTGGACATCGTCAAGGAAAAAGCGCTGATGCAGCGTTTCATGACTGAACTCGTTGCAGGCAAGGGGTTGGTCGCATACGGCGAGCGCGACGTTCGAGAGCGGCTGGGTCGGGGAGCTGTCGAGCTTTTGCTCATCTCTGAACCCCTGCGGCGCATCAGAGTTGCTGCCCGTTGCCAGACATGCGGCCACGAGTTCCAAGAGACGGTCGAGGAAGTAGAAACATACAAGAAACAACTTGCGACAAAATCGTGCCCGAAGTGTGGTGAGGAAAAGCTTGTGTTGATTGAAAGTAAGGATTTGGTGCAGGAACTCATCGAGCTTGCCGACAAATTTGGGGCGAGGGTCGAGTTTGTATCAGCGGAAACTGACGAGGGAAAACAGCTTTTGATAGCGTTTAAGGGTTTGGCTGCCATCCTAAGGTTCAGACCAGCATAACAACGTTGATGTTCTTGTAAGTCAAGTACCCATGCGCCAAGATTTCATGTATCTAATTTGCTCTTTCGTCGGCTTTTCAAGTTTTGCGCCAATCGACTCGAGTTTGAGTTCAGCCACCCTTCGATCGATTTCGGATGGCACATCGTAGACCTTATTTTTCAGCCCCTTCCCACTCTTCGCTAGATACTCAACGCTTAGCGCCTGTAGCGCGAAGCTCATATCCATTATCTCCATTGGATGTCCGAGAGATTTTTTACCCGCGAGGTTTACTAAGCGCCCTTCGGCAAGTATATGGATGCGGTGCCCGTTTTTCAGCTGAAACTCTTCAACATCTTCGAGAATTTCTCTGCGTCGAACTGCCATCTTGGCCAATCCACCTAAATCAATCTCCACGTTGAAGTGCCCCGCATTGCATAAAATCGCGCCATCTTTCATCAAGCGCATGTGCTCCCCACGAATAACGTTGATGTTGCCAGTAGTTGTTACGAAGATGTCCCCGATGCGAGCGGCATCTGCCATCCTCGTGACTTTGAATCCATCCATAATCGCCTCTAATGCCCTGATTGGGTCTATCTCTACCACAGTCACGACTGCTCCAAGGCCTTTCGCGCGAGAGGCGATCCCACGACCAACGAAGCCGTAGCCGACGACGACCACATTTTTACCAGCTATCAACGTGTTCGTGATGCTCATTATCGCTTGGAGTGTGGACTCGGCCGTGCCGAATCGGTTGTCGAACAGGTGTTTTGTCGGGGAATCGTTTACCGCGATTACCGGGAATTTAAGGGCACCATCGTCCGCCATCATCCTCAGTCTGTTGACGCCTGTGGTCGTCTCCTCGGACGCGCCCCGAATGCGCTTGAGGAGCTCCGTGCGCTTTGCATGGACGAGAAAAATCAAATCCGCGCCATCGTCTATCAAAACATCCGGTTTGTGGTCAAGCACGCGGTTGAGATTTTCGTAATATTCCTTCGAGGATTCGCCGCGCCATGCGTAAACATTCAATCCTTCTTTTGCTAGAGCTGCTGCAACATCGTCTTTTGTAGACAACGGATTACTACCCGTAATTGCGATCTCGGCTCCGCCAGCGACGAGTGTCCTAGCGAGTGCGGCAGTTTTTGCTTCCAGATGAAGCGCCGCAGAAACAGTCAAACCTCTCAAAGGTTTTTTACGCATGAACTCCTCGCGAATCGTCATGAGAACCGGCATGTGCTGCTCTACCCAATCTATCGCTTGTTTGCCTTGTGAGGCCAGCTCGATGTTTTTGACTTTATAGCTCATTTTGTAGCCCTCCACCTTGCCAACAAATCATCTGAAGTTTTCTGCGCTTGGTCTAAAACCTTGTCTTCATCGAGCACCAGAACCTCTGTATTCTGCATCAAAATCTTTCCATCAACTATAGTCGTATCAACATCACCACCAACCGCGCTGTAAACGAGGTGTGACACTACGTTGTGCAGTGGTGTAAGGCGTGGTTTTTTGAGGTCCACGAGCACGATATCTGCCTTCTTACCTGCTTCAAGCGAGCCAATTTCTTTCTCTAGGCCCAAAGCAATCGCGCCATTTATCGTCGCCATCTCAAGCACGGCTTGAGCTGGCATCACGGTTGGATTGAGTTTGCCCACTTTGTTCAACAACGCGGCGAACTTCATCTCGTTAAACATGTCGAGTGCGTTGTTTGAAGCGGCCCCATCTGTGCCTAATGCAACAGGGATGCCTGCTGCCAACATTTCTGGCACCGGAGCGATGCCGCATGCTATCTTCATGTTGCTCACCGGGTTATGAACCGGCTTGACACCGTGGTCACACAAAATCTTGATTTCTTTCTCAGTCAGCCAAACACAGTGCGCCGCCAGTACCTCCGGCCCAAGAAAACCGATTGCATCGAGGTGCTCGACTGGGCGCTTGCCGTATTTTTTCGGTATTTCATCATCGGTCTCCCACCGAGTTTCAGCGATGTGGGTGTGAATGCCAACTTTATATTTTTTCGCCAACTCCTTGACCTTGGTCAAACACTCGGGGGAACATGTATAAGGTGCGTGCGGACCAAACATCGTCAGGATCCTGCCGTCCGCCTTACCGTGCCAGGTCCTAACAAGCTTCTCTCCTACCTCAATTTCGAATTTTCGTTTTTTTGGATCGCCGAGTTCGATAATGCCATACGAAAGCACACCACGTATGCCTGCCTTTTCGACTGCACGCGCGACATCCTCCATAAAAAAGTACTGGTCGGCAAAACAAGTGGTCCCTGATTTTATCATCTCTAAACAACCGAGCAACGCGCCAACATGGCAATCTTCAGCTCGGAGATGTTTCTCAATCGGCCAAATCCTAGTCTTTAACCATGGGTCGAGTTCCATATCGTCGGCAACACCCCGGAGTAAAGTCATGGAGAGGTGAGTGTGTGCGTTGATGAGGCCTGGCAAAACCACTTTACCTTTGGCATCAATCACAACGTCGGCCTTTTCTTTAACATCCTTACCGACTGCAACAATCTTATCGCCATCGATCGCCACCGAACCCCGCTCAAAAACGCGACGCTTGGGGTCCATCGTAATAACATAGCCGTCTTTGATGAGAATATCCGCCAACTTTTCACCTTAACCTTTGAGCGCCTTTGTTATGGCGCGCCCGAACTCCCTTGCAGCTGCTGGGCCATCTGCAGTTATAACCTTGCCATCCACCACAATCGGTTTGCCCACGTATTTCGCACCCTTGCTCTCGATTCTGCCGATTAAATTGCCGTTCCAGACGGTGGCTTGCTTCCCCTTGAGCACGCCGGCGTTCGCCAAGGTGACCGGGGCAATGCATATCGCACAAGTTACCTTGCCCTTCCTGAAAGCCTCGCTCGCTATCGATAGCGCCTTGCTGTCGTTGAAATAAATTGACGAACCAGACCCGCCCACGAAGACCACCGCATCATAATCATCAACCTTTGCTTGATCGAGCGTGATGTCGGGTGTGACGGTTGCGCCAAGCATGCCCCGCGCTGGTGCTTTTTTCGTGCTCGCCATTATCACGCTTGCCCCTGCTCGCTCTATCTCCTCCTTCGTATGGAAGAGCTCCTCGTCCCTAAAGTTCTCAGGCGCAATTATCATCAACACTTTTTTCAAATTTTCTCCCAGATTATTAAAAGAAAGCACCCTTAATAAAGCTAAGAATTAGGCTGACTTTTAAATCTTCACCACCCTAAAGAAGAAGGGTAAAAACATGGTGAAATTCTACATCACTACGCCGATTTATTACATCAACGCCGTGCCCCACATCGGGCAGGCCTATACTACGGTAGTTGCAGACGTGCTGGCGAGATGGCATAGACTGAGAAAAGAAGATGTTTTTTTCCTTACTGGGCTTGATGAGAATTCGGCTAAGACTGTCGAGGCTGCGAAAAAGCAAGGGGCCAAAGATATCCAAGCGTATGCCGACTCCATGGCGAAAAAGTGGTTGCGCGCTTGGAAAGTGCTTGATATAAGCAACGATGATTTTATCAGGACAACACAGGAAAGACACAGAAAAAATGTGGTTGAGTTTTTCAAAAAAATTTACGGACGTGAAGATATTTACAAGGGCGTATATGAGGGGCTATACTGCGAGGGTTGCGAGGCCTACCTTACCGAATCCGATCTCGTCGATGGGAAGTGCTCTCTGCATAAAACGAGGCCCAAGAGGATAAAGGAAGAAAACTACTTTTTTAAACTTTCGAAGTACAGCGATCAAATACTTGCGCATATCGAGGCGAACACCGAGTTTATCCAACCCGAGGGGCGCAGGAACGAGGTGATCAGCTTCATCAAGCAGGGGTTAAAGGATGTCAGCATCTCCCGCTTGGGGCTTGAGTGGGGGATAAGGTTACCGATAGATGAGAAACACGCGATCTGGGTCTGGTTCGATGCCCTGATAAACTACTTGTCGCCGAAAGATCGCTGGCCCGCCGATGCCCACCTCATCGCGAAAGACATACTGCGCTTTCACTGCATCATCTGGCCCGGCATGCTGCTGTCGGCTGGCTACAAGTTGCCGAAAAGAATTTTTGCACACGGCTTCTTGACGGCAAACGGCCAGAAAATCAGCAAGTCCTTGGGCAACGTTATTGACCCAGTATATCTCGCTGAAAAGTATTCGGCCGATGTCCTGCGGTATTACCTAGTCAGAGAAATTTCTTTTGGGCAGGATGGAGACTTCTCGGAGAAGAGCCTAAAAACGAGGCTGAACGACGAACTCGCGGATGTACTTGGAAATTTTGTGCACAGGGTACTAACTTTCATCTGGGATCGCTTTGATGGAAAAGTGCCGAACGGTAAACTCGACAAAAAGCTGGAGTCCGAACTTGTTAAGAGGATCGAAGAAATCGAAGAGTTGCTCGAACAGCTGAAAGTCACGCAAGCGTTGGAGAGAATAATCGCGATAGCGAAACTTGGAAACGAATATTTCCAGTCGTACAAGCCTTGGGAAGCTGTGAAAACGGACCCTCAGAAAGCGGCCGATTGTCTGTTCAACTGCATAAACTTGGTAAAAGTTCTCTGCATCGCGCTTCACCCATTCATGCCATCGACTTGCGATGCCTTGGCCAAACAACTCAACATCAAAATAGAAAACTGGGAGCAAACGAAAAAAGTTGACATCAAGCACGGACACACCATACAAAAACCAACCATCCTCTTCAAAAAAACTCAGACGAACAACCCTGGCAAAGAAGGGCCCGTTTCTATTTCAGACTTTAACAAACTTGAAATCCGCATCGCCAAGGTGGCAAAAGCCGAAAGGATTCCAAATTCAAAAAAACTGCTGAAGCTTGAAGTAGATGTCGCTGAGGAACGACGTACGCTTGTGGCTGGGCTCGCAGAGCATTACACTCCGGAAGAGCTCGTCGGCAAATATGTGGCCGTCGCGGTAAACATTGAGCCAGCGAAACTCATGGGTGTAACATCAGAGGGCATGATCCTCGCTGCGATCGACGACGACAAAATTTCGCTTTTGACGGTAGATAAACCAATAAAACATGGATCGAAGGTGGAGTGATTGCTTCTCTACGATCTCCACGTGCACACTTCATACTCGCACGACGGGTTTTGTTCCGTGATTAAAGCAATCACGGCGGCCAAATCCAAGGGTCTGAATGGCATCGCCATCGCTGATCACAATTCCATCGCCGGTCACGCAGAAATAGCGAAATTCAAGAGCGAGGATTTTTTGGTTATCCCGGGTATCGAAGTTTCGAGCAAAGACGGGCACGTTCTCGGTCTTGGGATAAACGAGTTGATTCCTCGTGACCTATCCGCCGCCGAAACTGTTGACAAGATAAAAGCACAGGGTGGAATCGCCGTAGCACCGCATCCGTTCAGCCCGGCCAGAAAAACAGGGGTGGTGTTCAAAGCGAAGTTCGACGCTGTAGAAGTATTCAACTCTCACGCGTACTTCTTGAGCAACCCCCTCGCAAAAAGATTCGCAGAGCAAAACCACATGCCTATGACAGCGGGGTCTGACTCACATTTTCCGAATGAAGTAGGATTGGCTTACGTGGGGGTCATTTGCGAGCCCAAGCTCGATGATGTGTTAAAAGCAGTTACTCGTGGAGAGGCAGTTATTTTTGGGCGCACTTTGCCCCTTCCCTGTTACTTATGGAAAAGCGTCTACAAGCAGGTGCATAAGCACTAGCGATGCCTTAGTTTTCTCCTTCAGAGGTAGTTTAATTCCAGGTCGAGGGGGCCCCTCCTCATTTTGTCAGAGGGACCCTCTCGCCTGCGCACCCCGCCATCAGAGGCTGGACCGAGGAGGAGGTGGGGTGACCGTACGCCGTTAACGATGAGGATCACGCGGATGGCATCGCCCAAGCCGGGATCTACCCTAGCTCCCCAGATAACTTGGGCCTCCGCGTGCACCCGCGAGCTTATGAAATCGCCAATCTGATGCGCTTCTGAAATTGTCATATTCGGGCCGCCTGAGATGTGCACGAGCACACCTTTCGCGTCAGAATAATCTATGTCACCTAGCAACGGGCAAGAAACCGCCTGCTGGATAGCTTTTGCAGCTCGATCTTTTGCGTTCGACTCACCTATGCCGACCATCGCCACGTTGCTGCCACTGAGCACCGTTTTTATGTCCGCGAAATCAAGGTTTATCATGCTCGGCAACATTATCGTCTCGATTATCCCCTTCACCATTCGCGCCAACACTTCATCCGACACGCTGAATGCGTCGTCTATGGGCAAGTCTGGCACCAGGGCGAGCAATCTATTGTTGTCTACCACTACAACTGAATCTGAACTCTCGCGAAACTCCTCCAAACCTTCTTTCGCCTTTTGTATTCGTGCTTTTTCAAGCTTGAACGGCATGGTAACAACTCCGATCACCAAAGCGCCCTGCTCCTTCGCAAACTTCGCGATCACCGGCGAGGCGCCAGTACCCGTGCCGCCGCCCATGCCGGAGGTTATGAAAACCAAGCTCGCATTATTAAACAACTTCTTAAAAATATGTTTAGCTTCTGATGCAGCTTGTCTCCCGACCTCCACGTAACCACCGGCGCTAAGCCCTTTCGTCAATTCCGAGCCTATCAGTACCTTTTGTGGGACGTCAATCGATTCTAGATGCAATTTGTCAGTGTTTACGGCTACAAGTTCGGCGCCGGATATCCCTATCGAGGCAAGGCGGCTGACCGTGTTACAGCCGGCGCCTCCGACCCCCACCACGAGAATCCGGGCAGGGGCGGTCGAGTGCTCCTGCTTCGAGGGATTCACCTCCGGATGTTCAAGAGCAGATTTTATTAAATTTTGCAACCAACCCACCCCTATTTTTTGGGCAAGTAGCCCTTCGCTGCGGCTTCCCCACGCAGCCTTTGCCATTCCTTCATCTTTTCGACGTTTGCGGTGAGCCATTCATGAATCAAGGTGCGAACGACCTCGCTTCGAGTGTTACCATAGATGCCGATCAAATCATCAATTACTTTTAAGTGAATACCGTCGACGAACACCCGCAACTCCGCTTTTTTCTGTGACACCTGCCAGCCTCCATTTATACGTCAGCAATACTACATTTTTAGTGGAGTATTTAAATGTTTCTGTAAGTTTTCGGGCGTTGGCGATTTGAAAAATGTTATGAAGTTTTGAATACGATTGGGCCTTTGGCCTGGCACTTTCTTATCTCATGTAAACCTTCGCTCGCCAAGTGCGCTGATTCTCCAGCTGTTTTGCCGCACCCGACGCCTGCCTTGAGCTTGATGCCAAGTGCTCGCTCAACCTCATCCATGATTAACCGTAATTTCTCCTCGCTTAGGCCATTCGACGGAGCCATGAAATTGTCCCCACCGGTATAGAAAACGAGCGCCTTGTAACGCGACATCGCCTTCATGAGCGCAAGGCAAACATGCTGGAGTAACTCGTGTGTATCATAAATCGGTTTTTCATCGGTCATCGCGCTTATGCGATCTACATCCATATGGACAATCTGAACCCAGTCCTCATCACGTGCTCCAAGTCCTCGTCCCGCAAGGATACCCCGCCTTTCTGCCGACCTGCTGCTGCCAGCTCGCTGAAGTGCTTGTGCGGCAAGTTTTTGTGCTTCGTAGGGCGCCTCAGCTGCACCTATACTCATGCTTACCGTTACGGGGTAGCGAACGTGGATACTCTCCTGAATCGCGCGATGCTCGTCAAGCGAAATGCCATTAGAAATCGCAAGCATGTTGTCAAACCTTGTACTAAACACAAGTCCGCCGCGAACCGCAAACTGATGCTCAAGATCCGCAAACAGCTTAGCTTGCAGTATCTGTATGTCGGCTTCGCGCTTTGGCCTGGGAGTGACTGTCCACGGGCCATAGTTATCTATCTGGATCAACGTCAACTGAATTTTCTTCATGATTACCTTCCCTAATTTATGTGAAGAACTATAAAGAAATGCGCCTTATGAGAACATGGGGCGAGTATATGGGATATCCCCGTGCTCTAACAATCGCAGGTTCTGACTCCGGGGGCGGCGCAGGCATCCAAGCCGACCTCAAAACTTTTGCCGCGCTCGGTGTGCATGGATTGTGTGTGATAACCGCCGTGACCGCCCAGAACACCTGCGGTGTCAGGGCAACTTTTGATCTCCCGCCAGAATTCGTGACCAAGCAGCTCGATGCGGTGATGGAAGATTTCGATGTCAAATGGGCCAAGACGGGCATGCTCAGCAACGCTGAGATAATCCGCGCGGTAGAGGCTGGGGCTAGGCGCTACAAGCTTCGCCTCGTCGTGGATCCAGTCATGGTCGCCGCGACGGGTGCGCCACTCGTGCGGGAAAGCGCTTTCGGGGCTCTCGCCAAGCTACTCGCGCGAGCCGAACTCGTGACCCCAAACGTGCCCGAAGCTGAGCGGCTCTCCGGCGTTAAGATCAAATCTAAAGTCGACATGCGAAAAGCCGCTCGTGCAATCGCGCACCTGGGCCCACGCGCCGTTCTTATCAAGGGTGGGCATCTCAGGGGGGGTGAAGTCGTGGATTTGCTATATGCTAATGGAAAATTCATCGAGTTCAGGGGGCCACGCATAATCGCTGAACCGACCCACGGCACCGGCTGCTCGTTTGCATCGGCGATAACTGCAGAGCTCGCGAAGGGGGCCACGATCGAAGACGCCGTAGACGTGGCTAGAAAATTCGTCGCCAACGCCATCGCAAACAGATTGGATGTTGGACGAGGGGTTAAACCAGTAAATCAAGTTTCAGCACTCCTCAGAGACGCCGAAAAAGGCCGTGCCTTGGAAGAAGTCTGGACGGCTGCACAACTCCTTGTAAACAACAAAAAATTCGTTAAACTTTTGCCAGAGGTCGGAACAAACGTGGCAATGGCCTTGCCTGGCGCGAAGACACGAGAGGAAATCGTGGGGCTCTCGGATCGCATCGTTCGAACAGGCGATCTGGCACACCTCACTGGTTTTCCTGTTTTAGGTGGTTCCGAGCACGTTGCGAATGTTGTGCTGACGGCGATGCGGCATGACTCTAACATTCGCGCGGGTCTTAACTTTCGATTTTCTGACGATGCCATACGCGTATGTAGAAAGCTGAAACTCCGCGTCGCTGAATTTGATCGAAGTAAGGAGCCCAGGGGGGCCAAGACGATGATTTGGGGAACTAAGCAAGCCATCAAAAAAGCCGTAGTGCCAGATATCATCTTCGACCGCGGTGCGCCCGGTAAAGAAGCCATGATCAGGCTACTTGGTCGCTCGGCGGTGGGTATCGCAAAAACTGCGTTGAAAATATCAAGCATGTTGTAACGTGCTTGATAGAGGATACTGTAACAGTTTAAAAAGTAATGAAAGAAATGCGTTATGGCCCCGCATAGCGTGTAGTGGTTTAACGTACCATCTGGGGTGCGAAGCTTTTATAGGTCAACACACAAAAGCCCAGCAAAGGAGGCAATAAATGGGTAGAATCTGCCCGACTTACGTCAAACGTGCGGCTAGGCAGTTGCTCGAGCGTTACCCAGATAGGTTTTCAACCAGCTACGAGCAAAACCGCAAGGTGCTTAGAGAA
>Ga0210017_1000287_pt1 | contig 41683 bp, 46 predicted proteins | sample CryGeyCG2014_020_FD_183966 | JGI IMG/M metagenome (GOLD analysis project Ga0210017, IMG submission 183966) | Groundwater microbial communities from aquifer - Crystal Geyser CG08_land_8/20/14_0.20 (SPAdes) (version 2) | ecosystem: Environmental > Aquatic > Deep subsurface > Groundwater | place... | reverse complement strand
AAAAAGGAGTTTCCAGCCAAAGTTTGACGATCTTTTTTGCCTGTTCTTCGGTGAGATGATCAGCAGGAAGGGCTAGGATATTGGAGTCATCGTGCTGGCGGGACTGCTTCACCAAAGCCTCATTATCACTCCAAATAACCGCGCTTCGAATACCTTTGAACTTATTGGCGACGATATCCATCCCCACTCCCAAGCCACAAAGGAGAATCCCACGATCGTTGATCGGATCTTCAGAAACCTTCTTGGCTACTTTAGCTCCAAAGTCTGGGTAGTCATCGGTAGGGTCAAGGGTGTGGTTTCCTAAATCCTCAAACTCGTAGCCTTCTTCCTTGAGGAAGACCTTAAGCTTCTCTTTTAATTCAAATCCGCGATGATCAGCGCCCAGATAGATCACACCACTATTCTAACCTCTTTTCTCTTACTCTTTAAAGCCGTGCTCCCCAACCAGGGGAACAAATCGAAACCCGGGGTGGGTCTCTTTCTCTAGACCCTTCTTCGTTTTTGTGATCTTTATCATATCTTGGGAGAAGCCAGATCCAACAGGGACTACTAACCGCCCCCCAACCCCAAGCTGTTCCAGAAGAGGACGGGGAATCTCTGGAGCAGCGGCGGTGATAATAATTCCAGCAAAAGGTGCTTTCTCCGGCAATCCCTTGCTTCCATCTCCAACAACTACCTCCACGTTGTTGAAGCTTAGCTTCTTCAACACTTTTTGCGCTTCCTCCGCAAGATTTTCTAGCCGCTCAATCGTATAAACCTTCTTCACCAACTTGGCAAGAATCGCCGCTTGATATCCTGAACCAGTCCCAACCTCCAAAACGATATCCTTAGGTTGAGGGTCAAGAAGCTGAGTCATAAAAGCAACGGTGTAGGGCTGAGAGATTGTCTGCCCTTCCCCAATTTCAAGGGGCATATCAACATAAGACAGGTCACGGTAACGTATTGGAACAAACTCTTCCCGAGGAACACTGGCGAAGGCTGCAAGAACCTGATCATTACTGATTCCTCGCGCTGCCAGATGCTCTCGCAACATCCTTGTCTTTGCTTCAGATAAATCAGCCATAATCTAGGTACTAGGCATTAGCGACTAGATACTACTTTTCTTCAGATAATTCTTTATATGTTCTCATCCTATACGCTAATCGCTATTCGCTAAACCCTAGCGTTCTTTTTGCAATCTAAAAAGCTTTTCCGCCTCCCCCAGAGTGGTCGCCTGTTCGGGGCTTTTATCATCGCGGAAACGGACGAGACGGGGGAAACGGAGAGCATAGGCAGCGGTGTGAGTCGGCGATTTGGTAATGTTGTCTGCCTTAATTTCAACAACGATCTTAGGAGCACACCAAACATCGGGGACTAGACTTTTAGAAACCTGGTACTCCTTGGGCTTCTCTTTGGTTTTCGCTTTCTCACATCGCCGGTGCATTTCCATCCACTGTTCGTCAGTTAATCCCTTGCCTGTGCCAATTTTGGAGACTGTTAAAAATCTTTCTCCCTTTCTCACCCCCACCAAAAAAGCGCCAATGCCAAACTGAGTTCGCCTTCCCTTTCCTCGGTTATAACCCATGACAAGACAATCAAGGGTATCGGCCAAGCCGCCACCCTTCTTCCCCTCCTCCTCTTTAAATTTCACCCAAGTGTAGCCACGTCGACCGGGATCGTAGGGTGCCTCCCATTTCTTGACCACTACTCCCTCTAGACCTTTTCTCCTTTGCTCACCATGATATTGCCTCAATTCTTGAGGATCATCAGTAACGATTTGGGGGGAGAGAAGGATGGTTTTATTCCTCGAAGGGAGAATCTTTTCAAGAACCTCTCGCCGCTGGCTAAAGGGAAGATCAAGAAGATCTTTCCCATCTTTATAGAGAATGTCAAAGCAGAAAAACTTAAGAGGGATCTCTTTCGCCGTTTTGCCAATCTCATACTTTCTTTTTCTTTTAATCGTTTCCTGGAAAGGTAAAAACCTGCCGGTTTTGGGGTCAAAACCAATCGCCTCACAGTCTAAAATCGCCTCTTGGGCATCAACTTCCTCAAAAACGGCTTGGACCAAATCAGGGAACATGTGAGTTGTGTTTTCTAAATTCCGGGTAAAGGTACGCACAAATCCTACCGGTTTGGTATCAAAACTGAGTTGCGCCTCCTTCTCCTCCCATTTTCTCTTACGACTGAAGTGGATCTGAAGCCGGGTACCATCATATTTCGGCTCTGCCGCCACTTTATCCTGCGCTTGGGGGGCCATCTTCTCAATCATCTCCTCGGGGGTAGGGAGGCGCTGGCAAAGGGCGGGCATAATCGGCACTCCCAAACTGACCTTAACCCCCTTCAATCCCTTGAGTCCTCCCTTTTCCTTAATAATTTGGGCAATCTGACCGATATCGGCCCGGGCGTTGAATGCTTCCTCAATCTCCTCGCGCTTGCTCTTGTCCCCTACAGCCATCCAAGAGAGCGCATCAAGGATCGTCAAATCAGAAAAACCAAGACGGAGCTTGCCCACGGGAATACGAACGAGGTATCGCGCTGACAGTGGGTCAAGTTTCTGCAGCAATTCAGCCATCCACTGAACCTTCTTCTCCTGCGAACCCGTGCCCGAAACTTCAGCTATCTCTCTCAATTTCTCGTAAACCTCTACTACGGATAACTTTGAACTTTGAACTTTTAACTTTAAACTTAATTCCTGTGCCACCTCACCAAGATCGCCTTTGCTCTTGTAAAGATTCCTGGCTTGGGATTCGTCTGTACCATACGCAAGGCTGAGAACCTTAACCATCATCTTCTCCGCCAGATTGAACTCAATCCCCACGTAAAGAGGAGCGAGGCGACCCAAAGAAAGGTAGCAAATCTTGTCAATCTCATCTCTGGAGGATTTTTCAAGGAGATCAGCAATGATCACCGTTATCTCATTACGGGAGGCAGTGGCTTCTATTTTGGTGAGATATTCAGAAAGTTTGGAGAATTGCATCAAACCTATTTTAACAGGACTGAAGTTAGAAGAGCTTAATTCTCACCTCCCCAGCCTTGAAATTCTATAGAGCTCATGGTAAAACAAAGACAAATCAAAGATTAAGAAAGGAGGAGACAGATGGGTGGTACACAGGCATATCTATTCCCTGGTCAAGGTTCACAGTTCGTGGGAATGGGTCGCGACCTATATGAAATGTACCCGGAGGCACGAGCGATCTTTACTGAGGCTGATGACGTCTTGGGTTTCGCCCTGTCAAGATTGTGCTTCGGGGGGCCAGAAGAGATATTGAACGATACGATCAACACCCAACCAGCAATTTTAACAGCGAGCGTAGCTAATCTGCGGGTGCTAGAGGTACGGAGCGCCGAACTACCAGCATTCGTAGCTGGACACAGTCTAGGCGAGTACTCAGCACTGATAGCCGCTGGTGCCCTAGCCTTCGCCGATGCAGCGCGGCTGACCTGCGAGCGCGGACGGTTAATGAAAGAGGCTGGGAAGCAGGTGGCAGGCGGGATGGTCGCCGTGCTCAACCTGAATAGCGATGTGCTAGACAAGGTGTGCCAGGAAGCAAGCCAAGCCACAGGTGGTACAGTACAGGTAGCCAATTATAACTCGCCGGGGCAGACTGTTATCTCTGGCGACCTGCTAACCTTAAAGAAGGCAGTGGCACTGGCCCGGGAGCGAGGCGCGCTAAAAACGATCCCGCTGGCAGTGAGTATCGCTGGCCACTCACCGTTGATGGAGGTGGTGACGAACGAGTTCCGCCAGCAGGTTGTGGCAACGGCATTTCGGAAGCCAACAGTTCCAATAATCGCTAATGTCACTGCCGAGCCACTGAAGAGTGTGAGCGCTATCCGCGAGGAATTGACAAAGCAACTAACTTGTCCAGTACGATGGGCGGCCTCGGTGCAGTACATGATTGGCCAAGGTGTAACCAAGTTTGTAGAGATTGGCCCCAAGAACGTGCTGACGAGATTGATGCGGCGGATTGATAGAAGGATGGAGGCAATAAGTGTGGGAACGGTGGAAGGTATCCAAATGTATCTGGAGTCGTGATTAATGAGCACGCTCAAGGTCACGAGCCCATTAAGTCCTAAAGGTGGTAAATACAAAGCGGAGATGAAACACTCTCCGCTTTTTCTTTTCCAAACCCTTGATTTCCTATAGGATTTGTGGTAAAATTGAGACAATCAAAAGCTGAAAGGAGAAGGATGATGTTTTTCTGGATTAGCGGCGGTTTGATGATTCTTTTGGGAGGATGGCTGTTGTCCGGCAGGCTAAACCAACTCCCAACCGTCCAAGATCTCACTGCTTTGGGGCTTTTCGTTTCCGGGGTAATATTCATAGCTACAGGTGGTATAACCGATGCTTTGAAAAAGTAGTGAGGTAACGAGGGCTAGAAACAAACTAGCCCTTTCTTTTTTCTTAAAGCTTAATTACCCTCAAATCCTTTTGAAGCTCCGTGGGGATATGGTGGAGATCGGCAGTGGTGATGATCACCTGACCTTCGTTCAAGAGACTGGAGACTCGAGCACGATTCTCTTCATCCAATTCCGAAAAGATATCATCTAGAAGTAACACCGGACGGTCACTGATCTTTCTCTCAACAAACTCAAGCTCGGCTTTTTTGAGAGCTAAAACCGCCCGTCGCTGCTCACTTCTTGAACCAAAAGTGGATAGGTTGACTGGTTGATTGGTTGATTGGTTGATTAGGAGAAAAGAAAAGTCGTCCCGGTGGGGACCGATAAGGGTTGTCTCCGCCGCGATCTCACGGGATCGATATTCATACAGACGCTCAGCGGTTAGGCCAGAGATTAGGTAATTAAGAGAGAAGTGACTAGTGATCAGCGTATTGATTTCATTAAAGAATTTCTTTCGTTCATCCTGAATGAAAGTTCCAAACTCCAGTAATTTCGCATCCCAAAAAGAAAGTTCACTCTCTTTCGCCTCACCGACGTTGATCCTTTCCAAAAGCCGATTTCGCCTCTTTCGTACCTTCTCGTACTCGGTTGCCGCATACCGATAACGAAACTCAACGTTTGATAAAGCAAGGTCCAAGAACCGTCGCCGAAGATCAGGACTACCAGCAACCAGATTGAGATCCTCAGGGGAGAAAAGAACAACGTGAAACTCAGGAAGGAAATCGCCAAGTCGTTTGGCAACGCCGTTGATCTTGAACTTCTTAGTCGTTACTGTACGAGCCTCGGCTTTCACCTCGACTCCGCTTTTTCGCTGGCGCTCAAAAGTAGGGAAATTTTTGCTGGCGATTAATTGGACCTCAAGCTCTTTAGCCACACTTCCATCTATTATTCCACCAATGACGAAGGCGAGTTCTTCCCCCTCTTTAATCATCTCCCGATCAAGAACCGCCTGAGGAGAAGTTCCTGAGGAAAGGAGGAAGATTGCCTCCAAGAGGTTGGTTTTTCCTGTAGTGTTTCTCCCAACGATAAGATTTGTCCGCGGTGAGAATACAAACTCCCGCTTTTTATAGTTGCGGAAGTTAGTCAAGGAAAGATTTTTGATCTGCATCCTCTTTCTGGCAGTTGGGGCAGAAGAACGTTCCTCGCCCACCGACAGTACTGCGTTTGATTTCCGTTCCGCATTTGGGACAGGATTTCCCTGCCCGTTGATAAACCCTTACTTTCTTCTCGTAACTTCCCCGCTTCCCATAAGCATCGCGATACATCTCGTCCCCAATTGTTGCTCCGCGAAGGGCAAGCCCGTCTTTTAAAACCTGCTCAATCGCTCGATAGAGCTCAATCGCTTGATTCCTGGTTAAGGCATTTGTTTTTGTTTGGGGATGAATCCCGGCCTCAAAAAGAGCTTCGTTGGCATAAATATTTCCTACACCGGAGATCAACGTTTGATCTAAAAGGACAACTTTGATCGGGCGGGAGGTTCTTTTGATAATCTCGTAAAACTTCTCCCCATCCAACTCCCCAGATAGAGGCTCAGGACCAATTTTGGAGAGAGTATCCCCCAGCTCTTTTTGATCTTTGAAAAGCTTGATGTAGGCAAAAAGCCGAAGATCAGCAAAGCGAAGTTCCTTTCCACCGGAAAGTTTAATCACCGCTCGCTGCCATTCATCAGGAGGATCACCCTCCTTTCGAACCAAGAGCCGGCCTGTTAATCTAAGATGAACTCCCAAAGTCTTTTCGTCCCGAGGACGATCAGCCTTGGGCTGACCCCCCGACAATTTGATAAGAAGAAGCTTCCCTTTGCGCTCAAAGCCCTCGATCCTTCGCCCCTTTATCGCGTTCGCAACTTCTTTTAGAGAAGGTTGGAGGACCTTAGGAACATCGGCAACCACATCCAAAACGGTCTTGCCCTTAAGCTCCTTCTCCAAATCTCTTCTTATCGTTTCAACCTCAGGCAACTCCGGCATACAAAATGAGTATACCAGAGAACAAACAGATCAAGAGAGGTAACTTGCATTATAGGACTAACTATGTTACATTAAGCATAAATCTTAAGAGAATGAAGGAGAAGAGATGAATAAGGCGAAGTTGGGGGTTGTGATACCGCCATCAATGTTCGAGGATTTCCCAAACGCAGGAGCTCTTCTGCTTTGGGATCTCTTGGCTCGCGACAGAAGGCTTCCTCCCATTTCTGGTTCTGTTCCCTACACAGCAGATCCGGTTTTGTGGGGGCACCTACCTAAGGGTGTGTTTTTCATCACCGCTCTAACAAAAACAAGGCGAGGCTTTACGTGCCGAATAACTCTGTATCCTAGCCCAGCTTGCACAGAGACTTGGCTCGGCGATTTACTCGGTTTACTTGTAGAGAACTTCTTTCCCGATGAACCAGCCAAAAAGTATGTTTACCCCGATCGCCTCCTCTTTCAGGGAGAGGACAAGGTAAGCATTATCTTCCGGGAAGATGTCTAATGTTGCTCTAGTCTGGGGGGACGTAGCGCGTGTCTTATGCACGCGCTTTTTCTTTGAATTCCTGCCTCAACAAACCAAATGCTTCAGAGGGTAGTGATCAGGCGAGACTGAAGAATGTGAAACTTCCCCTGGGCAAGAGCCCACTCAACATCTTGCGGGTCTTTGAAATGATCTTCGATTTTGATACAAAGTTTGGCAAGTTCTCCGATCTGGGCCCCCATTAGTTTCTGTTTCTCTCTTTTGAATTTTGGAACTGGAATCGCTTGGGTCTTTTCCCCACCGGAAACTATCATCCTTTCTTGAAGATTGTTATTCACATCCAAAATCCGAAAACTTCTCTTCGTTATCACATAACTGTCGGGCGTAATTTGTCCAGATACTAAAATTTCCCCCAAACCCCAACAAGCCTCAATCAGCATCTGGTCCTGGTCCTTGGTCACAGGATGAACGGTGAAACAAACTCCTGAAACCTCAGACTGAATCATCTTCTGGACAACAACGGCGACCAATATACGAGTCTCGCCACGCTCGCCTCCGTTTTCTCGCTGACGCTCGAAAATAGGTTTATGGTCAAGTTTTCTTCCAAACCTGTAAAAGATTGCTCTTGGAGTATAAAGCGAAGCCCAACATCGTTTGATGTTCTCCAAAAGATCCTCCTTTGTTGTGTTTAAGTAGGTCTCCAACTCCCCGGCCCAAGAATCGATCTTTGTATCCTCAGCCGTAGCAGAGCTCCTCACCGCCACGTACCGCGCCCCCAATTGATCAAAGGCGTGTAAAATTTCGTCCCCAAAATCTTCTGGAAATCTCCCGCCCAGAATCAAACTACGAATGATTTCAGAAGCTTCCTCAATTGACTCCACATCCCCGATGTTTATCTTATCCCACCTTGTTTGAATCTCTGCTTCGGTATCAGTTTCCTTTAAAAAGCGCTCAAACGCTTGAGCCGAAATCACAAACCCCTCGGGAACGGGCATTCCAATCCTTATGAGCTCTCCCAAGTTCGCTCCCTTGCCACCGGCAATTTGGATATCTTTAGCACCTATCTCCTTCAGATCCCTGATAAATCTCATTATCCTTACTTTGCTTTCTCTATAACTTTAACAATTCTCTCTTCTACATCAACTTTAACTTTTCATTAACAAAGTTCCTAAACTCCTTTTGGAACCGCTCTTTTGAAAATTTTTTCGCTTGGGCGATGCAGTCTTTGGGTTTGTAGTCTTTGGGATCGAATGATTCTAATGCTTCCACCAGTGATTCAACCGTTTCTTGAGCAAAAAATGTACCCGTCCGCCCTGGGCGGACCGTTTCCAAAACTCCTCCCTCTCCAAGGGCAATTACTGGCTTGCCAAAAGACATCGCTTCAACCGGGGTAATGCCAAAGTCCTCCATCCCAGGGAAAATAAACGCTTGGCAGTTACGATAAAGCTCAGATAATCTCTCATCACTGACAAGGCCGAGAAACTCTACCGTCGGGCCTGCAAGCTTTTTCAGCCGACCTTCCTCCCTCCCTACTCCAACAATCTTAAGAGGGAGAGCAAGACGATTGGCGACTTCAATCGCCAGGTCAATGCGCTTATACTCAACAAGTCGGGAAACAACCAAAAAATAGTCATTAGTCATTAGTTGGGAATCATTAGTTTCCTGCTCCTGGCTACTGGCTACTGGCTTTAGACTAATAGGCGGGTAGATTACCGTCGCTTCTCGCCCATAGAACTTCTTGATTCTTTTGGCTGTCTCCCTTGAGTTAGTCACCAAAAAATCAGGCCTTTGAGCAGCAGCATAATCCCAGATCCGAAGGAGGTTATCCAAAGGAGCAAGAAACGGTTTTAAAAACCATATCTTTCTCCGGTTTACCTCAGTTGGGTAGTGATAGAGAAACCGTGGTGGGGTGTGGATGTAAGCGATATGAGGGGTTGTTGGTTTGGTTATAACTCCTTTGGCAAAGTTGGAGGAAGAGGAGATCACCAAATCATATTGCGAAAGATCAAGATTTTCAAAAAGGATTGGATAGAAGAAGGTATAACTTTTCGCAAGAGGAAACCTTGGCAACCTGAAAGCTTTGATATCCCAATTTCGCAAGCGCAGGGGAAGTTTAGTAGGGTCATAAAGGCTGGTGTAGATTGTTGAATAGGGATAAAGCTCGTGAATTGCCTCCAAAACTCTCTCCGCACCTCCGTATTGATTTAGAAAATCATGAACAAGGGCAACTTTCATATCAGCTTAAGCTGGCTTTCTTCCTCTTTCTTACTTTCCTCCCCCAAGAGCGACTTGAAACCAAACTCGCGGAAAAGCTCCTGGGCTTTGGCGCTTTTGGTCGCCCCCGCGTCCCATGCGACAAGTTTTGATTCAACCGGAGCGTCGTCAACGATCTTTGCCAGCTTCTGGGAAAGATAAGCTTGCTCCTTCCCCTTCTCTAAAAGACCGTGCACCTTTTCCGGCAGCTTTCCCAAATGCTCGTAAACTCCATCAAGCGATCCATACTCTTTTAGAAGATTCTTTGCCGTTTTCTCCCCGATCCCCCGCACTCCCGGAATGTTGTCGGAAGGATCGCCACGAAGCGCCTTGTAATCCACCACCTGCTGCGGCTTGACTCCCAGCTTTTCTACTACCTCTTTCGCACCGTACATCTTACCCTCGGACAGACCTTTCTCCGGTACGAAGAGGCGAACGTTACCGCCAATCAGCTGGAAAAGATCACGGTCGCCGGTGACGATGATTACGTCATCCGCACTCTTTCCTGCTTTCCTAATAAAAGAGGCGATCAGATCCTCACCCTCGTAACCAGGAGTGATGTAATGGGGGATTCCCAAGGCCTGTAGGAGCCGATGGGCTTCTTCAATTTGTACCGCCAAATCTTTATCCATCTCCGGCCGCTGCTCTTTATATGCTTTAAATGCCTTGTGCCGGAAGGTTGGTCCTTTCGCCTCCATTGCCACCCCGACATACGCGGGCTTCAAATCTCCAAAAACTTTAAGGAGCATCCTTGTCAAACCATAAACTGCCCCAATTGGCTTTCCTTCAGGAGTTGTTAGAGGGGGAAGGGCATGAAAAGCACGATGAAGAAGAGAGTGACCATCAACTAAAACCAACCGCTTCATCCGACAAGTTTGGCAAACTCTTCCGCTTCTAGAGTTTCTTTCTCCGTTAGCCTTTTTGCAACCCGATCAAGCTTCTTCTTATTCTTCGTAAGGGTTGCTTTCGCTTTTTGGTAACACTCATCGATGATTCGCTTTACCTCAGCATCGATCTTCGCCGCCATCTCCTCGGAATAACCGTAAGACTCTCCCAGCTGCTTCCAAAGCCAAGCTTTCTCCCCCTGCTCAAGAAAGATTGGTCCTAGCTCACTCATCCCAAACTCTGTGACCATCCTTCGGGTAAGAAGAGTGGCCTGCTCAATATCATTCGCCGCCCCAACAGTAAACTCCTTGAATTTAAGCTCCTCCGCTGCTCTCCCTCCCAAAAGAGAGGCGATCATCTCCAAAAGCTGTGTTCCTGTCTGATGGTACCGATCGGTGGTAGGGGGAATTTCGGTAAAACCAAGCGCTAATCCTCGAGAAACAATGCTCACCCGATGAACTGGATCCATATGCGGCAGCTGTGAGGCAACCAAGGCGTGACCAGCTTCATGGTAGGCAGTAATTTTACGCTCTTCCTCCGATTGTAATCGTTTCTTCTCCGGTCCGAGCTTGACCTTAGTTGCCGCTTCCTCCAAATCGCTCATCTCAATTGCCTTCTTCCCCTCCCTCGCTGTCAGAATCGCTGCTTCGTTAAGCATGTTCTCAATATCTGCTCCAGAGAAACCTACGGTGCGGCGAGCAAGCTTTTCAATATCCAGATCCTTTGCGAACGGTTTGCCGCGCATATGAATCTTAAAGATCTCACATCTGCCCTCAATGTCAGGAAGATCCAAGACGATGCACCGATCAAACCGACCCGGCCGGGTTAAAGCGGGGTCAAGAAGATCGGGGCGGTTGGTCGCTGCCAAAACGATCACATTGTCACTTGGAGTAAACCCATCCATCTCCGTTAAAATCTGGTTTAATGTTTGCTCCCGCTCCTCGTGCCCCCCACTAATCCCAAGGCCGCGTTGCCGCCCGATCGTTTCAATCTCATCGATAAAGATGATTGCGGGGGCGGATCTTTTCGCCTGATCAAAAAGGTCGCGGACCCGCGCTGCTCCTACTCCAACCAACATCTCCATAAACTCCGAGCCAGACATCGAGAAGAAGGAGACATTTGCCTCCCCTGCAACCGCCCGTGCGAGAAGCGTTTTCCCCGTCCCAGCAGGGCCAACAAGAAGGACTCCTTTAGGAATCCTTGCCCCCAAAGCGCGATACTTCCCCGGATTCTTAAGAAAATCAACCACCTCTCTAAGCTCTTGCTTTGCCTCATCAACCCCTGCGGCATCATCAAAGGTTACGCGTGGTTTTTTCCCCCGCATAAAAAGTTCGGCACGGGAGCGGCCAAAGGAGAGGATATCACTCATCCCCCCGCGTGCCTGACGGAAGATAAAGAAGAACAAAAAGATCACCAAAATCGCGGGAAGGAAGTTCACAAGAAGCTCCGCCCAAGGGAAACCTTCCTTCACGGTAATCCCCTCGGCTATGTTTTGCGTATTAATTCCGGCACGGGTTAAAGTCTCAAGAAAGCTCACCCCTGGCTCTTGCCGCGAAATCACCTTCTCACCGGAGGCAAGGGTCAGGGAGAGGGTGGTCCCCTCAACCTCAACCTTCTTCACCACACCTTCCTCAACTAAGCTAAGGACTTCTGAAATGGGTACCTCTTTTGGGGTTGTAACGGGGGTAAGGAATGCCCAGACAACAAACGCAATAAGAAAAACGACCGAAAGAAGAGTGAAGAAGTTACCCTTCCTAGGAGGTTTCGGAAATGTTTTCAACTGCCCCGGTTTTGTTGGCATCTTTTATTTCAACCTCATTGCCCCTCTCACACGATCTAAAACCTTAGCGGCAATTACCCGAGACTTGTGCGTCCCTTCCTCTAAGATTCCATCAACCAACTTTATATCTCTTTCATAACCCCTCCGCCTCTGGCGGATTGGCTCCAAAAATTCATTAAGAGCCTTTGCTAACCGCTTTTTAACCTCAACATCCCCAATTTTACCTTGCTGATAAAGTACTTTCATCTCCGCAATCTCACTTTTGTTGGGGTTGAAGGCATCATGGTAGATAAACACGGGATTACCCCTCACATGGCCAGGATCAGTTGGGTGGATACGGGTTGGGTCGGTGTACATCTCCATCACCTTCTCCTCAACTACCTTTGGGCTATCGGAAAGAAAGATACAGTTGCCAAGGGACTTGCTCATTTTTGCTTGACCATCCGTTCCCACCAACCGACCGATCCTCCCCACCAAGGCTTTTGGCTCTTTGAGAGTCTCGCCGTAAATACGGTTGAAGGTTCTCACAATCTCACAGGTTTGCTCGATGTGGGGAAGTTGGTCCTTTCCAACAGGAACCAGATCAGCTTCAACAAAGGTGATATCTGCCGCCTGCGAAACCGGGTACATAAAGAAACCAAGAGGAACTGATTCTCCAAAACCGCGCTCCTTGATCTCGAATTTGACCGTTGGATTGCGCGAAAGGCGCGCCACCGTTACCAAATTCGCGTAGTAAACGGTTAACTCTGCGATCTCCGGTACATGGGACTGGCGAACAAAAGAGGCAACTTTAGGCTCAAGCCCCACCGCAAGATTATCCAACATCACCTCCCGTACTGCTTCCTTAACTTCCTCTGGATGCTTAAAGTTATCAGTTAGAGCTTGGATATCTGCCATCAAGATAAAAGTTTCGTACTGATGCTGAAGTTTAACTCGATTAGCTAACGACCCCACATAATGTCCCAAGTGAAGAGGACCTGTTGGTCGGTCACCAGTTAAAATCCGCTTTTTGGTCATAACAGAAGAATGATAACACGGAACGAGTTAGTAATTGAGTAATTCATAATTAGGGATCGAAAAATGGCTTGCCACCCGAAGCCTTGGCGAAGGGTGGTGGCTGGGGTGGGATTCGAACCCACGGCCTAAGGCTTATGAGTCCCTCGCTCTAACCAACTGAGCTACCCAGCCATTCATCCTGAGCCTGTCGAAGGATGGTTGCGGGTCCTGGAGTCGAACCAAGTCCTCCTGGTTATGGGCCAGGCGTGGTAAACCGTTCCACCAACCCGCTTTATTCCTTAAAGATTATGATAACAGGGGGGAGCTTTAGGGGCAAGGGCAGCTTCCTGGGATCCAAAAACACCGCCAGGAGCAGAAGTTTTTCTCAAACAAAGAAAGCTGCTTTTTTGTTGTACTCTCAGCGGCGAGTGCCTCCCCTTTTTTTGAAGACTCAGCCGTTTTTTCTTTAAGATCCGGTAAAACCACAATTACTTCACCACGTTTGGCATACCCAAACACATCCCGCAGTACCTGCTCGGCGTAGGAAAGAGATAGACGGTAGGCAAGTTCCTCCTCAAGATCCGCTTTGCGATCCTGCAGAATTCCAACCTCATCTCTCAGAAGCTCTAACCGCTGTACTCTTCCTTTAACCTCAAGGTAACTACGGCCAAGAAGAAGGAAGAAGAGAAAAAGAAGGGAAAAAAAGATGGGCAGGGTAAGTTTTGACATCAGGTTAATAATAGCACAGGCCTGCCGTTATTTGCCCTATTGACACAATTATGGGCCATGTGATAATCTACCATCGAGATGATTCCTTTGAAAAAAGCGCATCAGGAATTTATTGACCATCTTAAGGAAAGAAATCGGGCCCACGCTACGATCTTGGCCTATGGTAAAGATATCAACCAGCTTATTGAGTTTCTTGAGGAGCTCGAGCGAGCACACATCACCGAGATCACTAAAGAGGATATTGAAGCCTTTATGGCGAAGCTTCTTAAGGAAGGGTATACCCCTAAATCTGTCTCCCGCAAAACAAACGCCGCTAAGACTTTCTTCCGTTTCCTTAAAGTAAACGAATATATCGCTGATGATCCAGCTGCCCTTGTTGCCCACCCCAAGTTTGAAACAAAGCCCCCGCGGATCCTTTCGGAGATGGAGTACCGCGCCCTTCGAGATGCGGTAAGCGTGGATGTTCGCACCTACGCCCTTGTTGAGCTTCTTCTTCAAACGGGAATAAGAATTGGGGAGTTAGCGCGACTGAGACTTGAGGATGTGAAGTTTGGAACCGGAACAAGAGATGGAGAATTAAATATCTGCGCCTTTAACCGACATGAATGTCGGGTAATTCCTCTTAATGGAAAGGCACAACGAGCCCTTAAAGCTTATCTTAACACCAGACCGGTAAAGGCAAAAAGCAAGCAGCTTTTTATCACCCGAACAGGAAAACCACTTCTGGTTAGAAATATCCGCGCCACCTTAAAACGCTACTTTGAGATTGCCGGGATCAAGGATGCCACAGTGAATGACCTTCGTCACACCTTTATTGCGCACCATCTCCAGCGAGGAGCTTCTCTTGTTCTAGTGAGCAAGATCGCCGGTCACAAACGCCTTTCAACAACCGAGAAATATCTGGAACACATTAAAGTTGAGGCAAAACAAGAAAAAGCCGAGCTCGCGGAGCTCTAACATAGGGTATAAGCAGAGCTTGTTTTCTCGCTGGGCTCGAAAATAGGAACTAGGGGATAGGGTTTAGTTAGACCGCCGAGAGGCGGTTTTTAATTTCCCCATACCTGCCACAACTTCAAAGTCTCCTCACATGGGTTGCGGCGATCAAAAGCCAAAGTGAGACAAGCACCCACTGTGTTGAAGCAAGCCAAATATCAGAAACAAACGCCCCGTACGTCGCTAATCCCAAGGCAACCAACGCCAAGATATCCAGCGTTGTGTGGAGATTTTCACGATAGGGATCGAGAAAGTTAAAAGCTATCTTTAATCACCCCCTTTCGGTTGGTGGGCGCGGTAGGATTCGAACCTACGGCCCTCAAGGTATAAGCTTGATGCTCTTCCGCTGAGCTACGCGCCCCCGAGATAATTTTTCAGTTTTCTTCTTAAATACCCCCTTCCGAATCCTGTCTTTAATTGCTTCTCTCGTAACTCTGCGTCCTTTTTAGAAAGACAATATTCGTAGTACACAAGTTTCCACTCAGGCATTCGGTAAGTTGTATGCGTCTTACCACGCTTATGCTCCAATAACCTTCGTTTTAAGTTACTGGTCAAACCGATATAAAACTTATTTGATCTCTTTGAATACAATGCATAAACGTAATACATATCCGCTCCCCGCCAAAAGCCCAAGGGGCATTTAGGCGGGCCCGCCTGAATGCACAGCTTTCGGCGGGTAACCAATTGAGCTATCCGCCCTGTTTTATTCTAACAAACTTTACTTCCGGGCTTAACCTCCTCCTCTGGAATGAGAATGATCGGTTTTTCTCCAGAGATAGCAGCAAGAAGCATCCCTTCGGATCTGACTCCCCCTATCTCCCGCGGTTCTAAATTGGCAATAACAACGATCAGCTTCCCCAAAAGTTCATAAGGTTGATGGGATTCCTTAAGCCCTGCCAACAGGGTTCTTTTTTCCCGTTCCCCCAGATCAACCGTTAATTTGTAAAGTTTGTCTAGCCCTTCAACCTCTTCAACATTCTCAACTTTACCGATACGCAATTCAATTTTTTGAAAATCAGAAAATGGAATAGTCATCTGATTAACGAATAGCTAAAACTTTCTAACGAAAGTTACCAGCTTCCCTCTTTGACGTGGCTGGCGATTTCGTCCTTGAGAGCCCGAATATCCTCTGCGTGGCGTTGTTCGAGTCGCTTCCACAGCTCCAGACATCGCGGGCAGTCCTGAGCATCTGTTTTGTAAAAGTTTTCGTAGCGCCACTCTGAATCCATCAGCTCCGAAAGCTCCTGCACGAGGTTGTGGTGTAGATTAGGCATTGTTGGCACTTGTTTCACCCCCCTTCGGCTTTTAGGATAACAAATTTAAGCCTCCAGAATAATCGTCACCGGACCGTCGTTGACGAGAGAAACCTGCATATACTCTCCGAACTTTCCTGTTTTGACTGGAATATCTGCCTTCCGCAACCCCTCAACGAAGAGTTCGTAGAGCTTTTCGGCTTTTCCCGGTTCGGCGGCTTTGATAAAGGAGGGTCGATGACCGCGGGAAGTATCGGCAAGAAAGGTAAACTGGGAGATAACTAAAACTTCCCCACCGACCCGTTCGGCGTTGCTCAGGGTCGCCCTGAGGGAACTCGAATGGGCGACATCCCGAACCGAGAGATTCATCCTTCGACTACGCTCAGGACTTGCGTCTTCATCAGGAAAAATCCGAAGAGTGGCGATCTTCTGTGCTAACTTCTGCACCTGCTCCTCGGTATCGCTTTCAGCTACCCCCAAAAGTACCAAAAGCCCAGAGCCGACCTCGGCGATCTTTTTCTCCCCAATAGAGACGCTTGCCTCTTTTATCCGCTGAACCACTACTCTCATTTGATTCAATGATAACAAAGAAAAAGGCCGTCTCCTAAGAAACGGCCTTTAATTTATTCATTAACGACGGCTGAGCTCCTCGACGATCTGACGCATCAAACCAAGAAGCTCATCCTCACTCATCTCGGAGAGATCTTTCAGCTGTGGGCAACTAACGGTTGCACCACAAGGGATAGGATCCGAACCTCCCACTCCTGCCATCCAACGATCAAGCGAAGCCTTGGAGCAGAAATGGAGGACGTTATCCTCATTCTCCACCAAGATGGTTAGAGCAATCCCTGTCTTTTGCTGGACAGTAACAGTGTACATCCAGAAGAGAACTCCATCGTTGATGAGAGGGCGGGGTTCGATAACGAGGTAAGTACCCGTACCCCCTTCTTCACCCTCTTCGGCCCAAATATAACCCGCTTGTGTTCCCGCTTTAGCATATCCCCAACCCACGTTGGGACCTATCTTAGCATGCTCCGGATCGAACTCGAAGAGTTGGATTGTGCCGTCATGGGCGTCGAAGAAAAAGATCTTTTTAACGCTCTGCGAAGGCCCAACCGGCTCCGTAGCAACCATCCAGATGTTACCCGGGAGAAGATAGGGCATCTGGTTTTCAGAGTGGGCTAGTTCTGGAACCTCTATCTGATCGCGATGGAAGAACCAGGCATTGAAGATCCCCTCCTTGTAAGCCCAGGAAGCAGCTTGATAATCAGTCAGCTCTTCAGGGAAGAGCCGCTGGCCCGCAAAACGCGGATCGCCTCGGCCTTCTTCAACAGTGAGATCCTCAATCGTCCCGTTGGCATGGAAGACCATCGCCCCTGCCCAATAGGGCACTTGGACCGGGAAGCGGAAGTGGTACTTGATGTACGGCGCCACCCCAAGCCAACCCCCATCCGGCTCAACTGGCAGGTAGAAGATCTCGGGATATTTAGCCCAATATCCTCTAACCATAAACTGCCAAAGGATATTATGATGTAGGAACATCTCCTCGCCATATTTGAACGGCTGATGGATGACGGTAAGGTTGGTATCGTTATCGATAACCATAAAACCGTCCATCTGATAGACAAAGGAGTTGACGAACCCATTAGGCACCCGCGGTGCTACCCAGAGAAAGTTCTCGTTGAAATCGATAGGGTCCATGTCTCCTACCTGCAGACGGCTGTCCTCTTGTTTGTTGCGCGCCAAAGTTTCTGCTACCTCAAGAGGAACAAACCGCACCCGCTCAGTCTCTGGAAGCTCAGTGGTAATCTCTGGCTTCATCTCCTCTGCCATATAAGCGTGGGTGATTGCGTCTGCTACATAAAATGAGGAGAAAAAGGCAAGCCAAGCAACTATGGCGACAACCAAACTTATCCAGGGAAATCTCTCGCCTCTATAACCGTAGTCCCATCTTTCAAGAGCTATAACCAACCATACTGTAATCGCTACTGCTACAGCAAGAATCCCCCAAGGCATAGGGTTGATATAAAGGAAAAAGAAAAGCCCATGCCATAACGGGCGTGTTGCCCAGAGAAACATACCTATCCCTAATAGGATAAGTATTCCTGCCACATACCACGGATTAACCTTAATCTGCAACTCCTTCTCGCGAGACACAAAACACCTCCTCTTTAGTTATTCACGTGCTTATTCAAAAGATGCCATAACTCCCAAGGTAATGCAATTATAAGGTATCCTAAGGCGACAAAAAGAGGTGGTTAACCGATGATTAACCACCTCTAGAAAAAACCTCAATAAGAGTTTTGATTAAGGTAATTGGAATCCCCAAACCTATCGCTGTCCAAATGAAGGCGTTGGTGAAACATCCTGCCCAAATGAGCAAGAACACCTCCCTACTCACCTTGGCAGAATAAGCCGCTCGAACCGCCGGTACCCCAAAGAGCGGTCCTGGACCGACGAAGATGAGAAAAACTCGAACCGGCGAAGGCAACAACTTTTCGGAAAGTTGCTTCGCGAACCAGCTCTTCACTCTGGAGAAATATCGAGAAAACTGCTTTCCTATCCTCATTGGTAAACTTCGCTCTTGCTCTTCCCTTAACTGGGCAAGATAGCGCTGGACTTTATCTGATTTGTATCCTTGGCAAAGGAGAAGATAGAAAACAGAGCTCCAAACGCCAACGGCGAAAGATAGCACAATCGCTGACCTCATCAAACCCAAGAAAAAGATCAAGGGACCGGTAAAGAGAGTGTTAAAGATAATTAAGTAAAGTAGTATCCAAAGAGAGAGTGCTTCCCACCGCAACCATCTGCGCATCTTTCTCCTCCTTTCCTAAAGATTAGATTTGAGGGTACAGCTTAATTATACGGGCAAAATCCAAAAAGAAAAACCCGCTTATTTCACTATCCTAAAAAAAGACCCACCTAAAACACGGTGGGTCTCAACTAGGATCCTCAGCTAAGAGACTCCAAAGCCTTAGTGATGCCATCGGCTTTCGTCTCGAGGTTCTCTCCCCTCACATCATACTTATCAGCTTAATCTCCAAGACGGGATATTTGGGCCACGTGTCGACGCTGCATCTCCGCGATTTGGCGGCGAAGAGCTTCATCGGCTGCCTTAATATCCCTTCGCAGGGTGGTTGCCTCTTTCCTTACAGCAGCAGCCTCCCTAACGAGGGCGTCCTTTGCCGAAACAAGAAGTTCCTTCCCAGCCCCGAAGATGCTCGTCGCATCTTCCCTCACAACCATAATCCTGAAACCAAGAAATTTTATCACCGTCCCCCTCCTTATATAAAAAAGACTCCTACCAGATTTGGTAGGGCTACTATAAATTATAGGTCAGGATCCTCAACTTGTCAAGCTTTTTTAGACAACCCTTTCTACATCAAGGGTTGATCAATGCTTTACCTGCCTCCCACCCCAGCACTGCTCCTTCCAGCTCACTCCCGCATACGCGGGATGCTGTCACTGGAGCGTCGAGTGCGGGGCAAGCATCTCACCTTTCACCCTCTATATTTAAAATCTCACGACCTATCACCCACAACCCATCCCTACCTTCGAGTTTTTCCTTATACCACCATTCCGCTCCCCAGAGGTAAACCCGCTCCGCTCCCCCAAATTGAAGAAGAAGATCATAATTCTCTTTTAGGATCTCAGGCGACATCATCTCTTCCCTCCCTCCCCAAGGTTCAGCTTGCATTTCAACCACCCAAAACTTCTTCCCCAAATTGGTGGCGAACTGCCTCTCTTTGGCAATATTTCTTGGCGAAAAGGGACCCAAACGATAAGTTTGAATCACCAACCCACCTGGCAAAACGGTCCGGGGGTAGTAGCTCACCCCAAAGATATCAGCTTTATCAATCGTCTTCCTCCAAAGATTTCGGAGAAAGACCTCTCCTCCAAAAGTAAGGACAACTGGCCGCTGGAGCAAGTCAGTCGCCTTTACCACTTTTATCTCCCGACCAATCAAATCCCCGGAGAAATGCCGGCACCAGCGCCGGAAGATGGGAAGATCAAAAGGTTCATTCTCCACCTGCCAGGCCTCAATCGTTCGACTAAGCCCTGCCTTGCCGGCAGGCAGGTCACCATTGGAAAAGTGCTCTACCGATGAGGCAAGATACTCAAACAGTTCTTCCTCAAATTCCTTATCACCCAAATTTTTCGCCCAATCTGGCGGGTAACACTCCGGATAGCGAAAGTTTCGATAGCCAACTGCTAAAACCGCCTTAACCCCCCGTTTTCCCGCTTCTTGTAGATACCAATCTACTTCGCGAAAATTGAACTGATCGTTCTCTCTTTCGACCTCACTCCAGTAAACAGGGAGACGGACGGATTTCGGATGCAATTCATCAAGAATGGCTTGATAAGTTTTCTGAGGATCAAGCCCCAAACTTTCGGCATAAAGGGGGCTAAAACTCACTCCAAACTCAATTTCATAAGGACCTTCTTCGATAACTTCGGGCTTCTGCGGAACAAGAAGAAGGGTTGCCAACGCGACAACCACTAACAAAAGAAAGATTGGATACTTTAATTCCATACGACCATTCTAAAATAAAACGACCCGAAGGGTTAAAATCCTAAACCCTTCGGGTTTCTTTGAATCACATCCTGAAGATACTCTCTAAACTCCTCCCCCACAGCTGGGTCGGCAAGAGCCATCTGGACAAAGGCAAAAAGATAACGCTCATTTGTTCCTGCATCAACCCACTCCCCCTCAAGCTCAAGGGCATAAATGGTGGTTGTTCGGCAAAGATGGTTAAGGACGTTACTGATAAAGACCTCCCTCTTGCTAGAAAACCGCTGAATGACTTCCTCGACCGCCCCAAAGATTGAGGGTTCAAGAATCATCCCCGAAACCAGGGCAAGGTTCGAAGGAGGCTTCCTCTTTGGCTTCTCCACCAACCGCTCAACGGTGTAAAGACCCGGCCGCTTCTCCCGCCCAATCTTGATCACCCCCAACCGGGAGAGAAGCTGCCGATCATCGATCCGAACAACCGCGCAGATTGGTCTTCCAACCTCAGCATAAGCTTCTTGAAGCTGTTGGGTACGTGAAGGCTCTCCAAGCCAAAGGTCATCGCAGTAGTAGACAAGAAAGGGTCTCTGTCCAAGATGCTCCTGAGCCTTAAGAAGAGCATCCGCCGTGCCGCGTGGTTCCTCCTGATGAACAACAATTGCTTTCTTTAAACCGTACTTCTTTGCGAGAAATCTGAAGTAGCGTTCAAGAGGACGTTTCGACGGCGCGGAAACGAGAATAACCTCCGAAACACCGGCGTTAACCACCTCTCTTATCAGCCATCCCAAAACAGGCATCCGCCCCAGAGGCAAAAGCTCCTTGGGGATGAACTGAGAAAGAGGAGCAAAACGCACACCTTTCCCCGCGGCAAGAATCACCGCCGTTTTTATTCTCGCCGGAGAACAAGGTTGTGAGCGAAGCGAACGCCTTATCATCTCTCCTCCCCTGCCCCGTATGCGACGCTTCCCGCCCGCAACTGCGTAGCTGTTGGCGGGAAAGGAGTCGTTCGGGGTCCTTTCTTTTAAAGATCTTAAGGAGGCGCGAGCAGGAATCGAACCTGCGGGTAGCAGCTTTGCAGGCTGCCGCCTTCCCACTTGGCCATCGCGCCGAACGCATTGAGGTGCGTGGACAAGCTAGCGACCAACGATGTCGCGTCCTTGGCCATCGCGCCAGGCTTAAGAAGAGTGTACCTCCAAACCAATTATACACGACACATCTTCTATCGCGTTAAACAACCTTATCTTCTTATCAATAGAAAACTTTACCTTTCAGGTAAGGAAAGAAAAAGCACCCTCTCCCGGTAGAGAACGTAGCTCCCGCAAACGTTTTACCCTTTCCTCAGGTAAGGAAGGCCAGTTCTTGGGTTCTCGTCTACTTTGAAGCCAGCAGGAATCGCATCTAGCGCTCCGGCCCGAATGTCAGGCGCAAAGTAGTAGATGGTCTGCTGCTTTCCGGTGTTTTTAAGAGTAACGGTCTTGCCGTGTAGGTAGTAGGTACGACCACTCTTCTTCGATGTGAGGCTGTAAGCCATGCTAGTTAATTAGTCCACAGAACGCTGTGCTACTTTGTAATCAAAGAGCGTAGCAACAGTTCACAGATACTGTCTACTGTAAACTGTTAACTGTGAACTTAACTTTTCTGTTTTTCACCTCCTCTCACAATATTCCAAAAGAAACTGCCCACGGGGTTGGGGGCAGTCTGTCTCCATTTAAACAATTTCCCCTCCTGATGTCAAGAGAGGACACGGGAGGACACAAGTTGCGCTATACCCCCCCACCAAGGATCACCACTCCCATTCCGATCAAAATCACTCCCACAATGAGGTGAAGAAGTCGCAAACGCTTCTGCCTCACCTCCTCCGCTCTTTCGGGACTTAGACCTTTATAAACCGCCAAAGTTAAAAGTACCATTGGGGTGATAAAGATCAGATTATAGAGGATAAGATACCCTAAAGCTTCGGCAAACTGGGTCCGCTGGGCAAGCATTCCCAGAACGACAATATAAGGACCACTGGTGCAAGGGAGAAGAAAAAGACTAACCAGAAACCCGATGAAGAAAGCCCCTAAAGGACTAGTGACGGAGGTAACAAAGCGCTTCATCCTTGGCCGCCAGGAGAGAGGAACCTCCATCACGAAACCCCCCTTTCCGTACCAAAAGTAATCTTTGAGGTTGAGAAGTCCAAAGCCGATCGCAAGCGCGGCAATTACTTTCGTAAAAACTTGAGGGAGGGTACCGAAGGTTAAAGCTTTGTAAAGCCCCAATCCCATCGAAAGATATGAAAGAAAGATCGCCAGAGAAAAAAGAAGACCAGCTCTGAGAGCGCGAGCCGCGTTTGAGGCAGCAAGGATCGTTGTCAAAAGAAGGATCAGCACGGCAAACTCACAAGGATTGATGCTATCCGCCAATGCTCCTGCAACCAGCGCTGGGAGAAGCAAACTTGGCTGCTCGCAGGATTGGTTCTCCTCTTCAACTTTTAAATTCAAAAGGTAGTCCCTAATCTTATCCTCGCCGATATAAAGCCTTCCTCCGGAAAGAAGAGTAGGCACTCCACGTTGAAGGAGGGGAATGTTGTGCTCTTCAAACAGCTGGGTTAGCTCTTTTGCATTCTCACGGTTAAAGTAGATCTCCTTAACCGTGATTGAGCACTTATCATAAAACCCCTTCTCGGCTAGAAATTTCTCCACCGCCGCACAGTGGGGACACCCTTGCCCAACATAGAGAGTCATTGATGGTGCTTGGGAAAGCACCGCCTGAGGCAGAAGGAAGGTGAGGAAAAGGAAAGTGCACAAGGCAATAATTCTCAGTCGCATGACGAAGCGATTATAACAGGCAAAGTGGTATTGTAGAAAGCGTAAAAGAGTAAGCAAGGCGCAGGGTAGATGCTTTTTGAGGAACATCCCGCAGACCTCCACAGTTAATAGTAAATGGTTTGGAGAAGGTCGAGGGAGAGGCGAGCCAAGGGAACCAACCTAAATCACAAAAAGAACTGGCTACGCCGTTTCCGAAAAAAGCGCTACCCGAGCCTTAAGTCTAAGATGAAGACAGAAGAAGCGGCCAAATTAGGAAAACCGAGTTACCTCTGGAGGGCAGGACAGGAGCGGCGGTTGGAGATGGTGAGAAAGTATGTCCCGTTGGAGGAGAAGAAAATCCTCGATGTTGGGTGTGGGATTGGAACATATCTTCAAGCTTTTAAACGGTTTAGCGGTGATCTTTACGGGGTTGAAATCGATCCCCAAAGAGCCAAAGAAGCAACCCTTCGGCTTCGCTCCACGCCAAAGGACGGGCAGGCAGGGCAAGAGAAGATTAGCCCACATATCTTAGTTGCGCCGGCGGAGAAGCTTCCTTTCCGCGCAGGGATGTTTGACGTGGTTTTCTCCCATGAAGTCTTAGAGCATGTTGAGGACGATCGAAAAGCAGTTGAGGAGACGGTTCGGGTCCTAAAACCGGGAGGTCGTCTTGTTATCTTTGCCCCCAACCGACTATTTCCCTTCGAGACCCACGGGTTTTATCTTGGGAAAAAGTACATTTTCGGCAACATTCCCTTGATTAACTACCTACCAACTTTCCTGAGAAACAGGGTTGCTCCTCACGTCAAAGCTTACACCGTAGGGGATCTTAAAAAGCTATTTGAAGGCCTGCCGGTGCAGTTCATTGTCTTCACCCGGATCTACCCCGGCTTTGACAAGATCTTTGCCCAGATTCCCTTCTTAGGAGGATTGTTACGGCAGATCTTTTATTGCTTGGAAAAAACTCCCCTTAAAATCTTTGGTCTTTCTCACTTTGTGGTTGTAGAAAAGACCGCTAGTCCCGCTCCTCAATCCTGATTGCTTTCCCCGCAACCAGAGCTTCGACGATCTTTTTATAAGCGGCCTCCAGCGTCCGTTGGAAGGTTGGCTGAGAGATCCCCATTTTCTTTGCCGCTTTCCGTTGCTCCAAACCTTCGGCGTCATGAAGCTTTAGCGCCTCCCATTCTTCAGGGGAAAGGATCACCTCCTCGAGGAATCTTAGCGGAACCCCCCGCGGCTTGAAGTAAAAGACATTCGGACGATAACGAAGAAAGCGCGGTTTTCTCGGCCTCACCATTTATTCTTAGCCTAGCAAAGAACAAGGTTCTCCGCGAAGCGGAGGTTCTTATTTCCCTAATTCCTTCTCCTCTTTTTCGACATCCTCCAGCTCTTCCTGAAGTGATTTTTTATACTCCTTCAGAGCCTCGAGTTGCTCCTCTTTGGTTTCGGGCCAACCCCAATTGAAATATCTTCCCAGGCCGCGACCGGGACCAAACCGCCTGCGCCAGCCCAAACCGAGACCACAGGGGCCGAAGCCCTGTCCAGTAAAAGGTCCAAGACCCGAAGGACCAGTTCTGTCAAATCTTGGCATTTACATTCACCTCCCTTAATTATGAATATATATTCAAAATAGTGGTTGTCAAGAGTGCACACGAACGGAGCGAGGCGCACTCTTGCTCGGCTTTTGCATAGCAAAACCGAAACAAGTGGGTAAGAAAAAGCCCCGATGAAACATCGAGGCTAGCAATCACACTTTCGACAAACGACGATAATCTCGCTGCACCCCTTAATCTCCCCGAGATGTCCATATTCCCAAGGAGTACGATCTACCCCCTTAAACTGGTCAAGAGGAGAAAGAGCAAAAAGCTTGTAGAGCACCAGCAGGAAAGCGGGTGCTTTTTTCTCAACTAAGGCAAGAAAGACACGCAAGCTAACCACCAGCGGGCGAAGGAGTTTGCTTTCGATCATGGAAGCATAGAGGTTCCTCGGACACAAAAACCTCTCCACCCTGAAGCCCACCCTCCCAAGGGATAAGTCAAGATCCAAGGGATGGTAGCGACGCTCATGACCCGCCAATTTGTCGAAGAGGCTCCAGTACTCCTCGAAGAGAGGAACAGAAAAGACGAAGAAGCCACCCCACCTCAAGACACGGTGGATCTCGCTAAGGGCTTTTTCATCCCCCTCGATATGCTCCAAAACCTCAAAAGCACAGACGAGATCAAATACCTCCGACCGGTAGGGAAGGTCTTCCACGTTACCTACCAACGCCTTTCCCCCGGCCTCTCCAAGCCTTCTCACCACCCTACTGTCTAGATCGACAAAATGAGATGAACTCTCGATTGGGATCTTCGGAAGATAACCCGGGCCAACTTCAAGGAGCTTGCCGTCATTGGCAAGACACTCCTTCAAGAAGGGCCAGATTGACCGGCGGCGAGGGTCTTCTATCTCTGACCAAAGTTTCCGGAAGTCCAACTCTCCCTCCTTATTTAAGTTAAGCTATCACTTATAGGCTAACAGCAGATTGAGGTCTAGTCAAACCGCATTCTAACGCAGTAACCAAGTCCAATTTTCGCAGTACTACGGGAAGAACAGGCACTTATAATAAGAAAAATAGCTCCCCTTGCTTGACACATTTGCGAAAGTAAAATTGCAACCGGAGCGAAAGCGAAGGGCAGCACATTTCGAACTGGTAGTCTAATTATCCCAAATCTCGAACCTCTGGAACCCTAGTCGCCGAGGAATATACGGTTTTACTATAGCAAAGCTAAAGCTAGGTTTGACGTAGGACGAGACCTTTGGTCTCTAGCAAATTTCGCTCCGCTCATTTGTCAAGCCGTCCTTTTTAAGGTCAGGAAAGGAGGTTAAGGCCTTCTTCTTGGTCTTCGCTCGCTAAAAGAACCGCCGCCGCGATTAAAACCACCGGGACGTTCTTCTCTAGGTCTCGCTTCATTAACGATGATAGCTCTACCGGAAATTTCTTTTCCATTTAGCTCTTTAATTGCTTTTTCGGCTTCTGCGTCACTGGCCATATCAATAAAAGCAAATCCCTTTGAATTACCGGTGTCTCTATCAGTAATTAAATTTACCGACGTAACCGTTCCTACGGTAGCAAAAAGCTCTTCGAGCTGACCCTGCGTAACATCGTAAGATAGCGATCCAACAAAAAGTCGCTTAGCCATAATATATCTCCTTTCTAGCAGAACTGACGCGCCTGCCAAGCGTTTTCCTTCTTTTCATTTTGGAAAACCAAATCGGGAAATTAAGGGAACTCATAATTTTTCAAATTTATCACAATAGATATTTATATGCAAACTAAATATAGGGAAACGGCTGGCTCCCCGGGATGGATTCGAACCATCGACCTAGCGCTTAACAGGCGCGCGCTCTACCGCTGAGCTACCGGGGAACGCAATTCAATTATACCAGAGGGAGATTACCACCGCGACCCAAGGGGGTATACAAATATCCCTAGGAAGATCTTCTCGAGGAGCGTTTTCGCCTTCTTCTTAAAAAGATCACCAAGGCCAGTGCCGGTACCCAGATCACACTGTAAACGCCAATCCAGATCAAGGCTTTGCCTGCCACATAAAGGTTTGCAAGGAGTGACCGAACCGCCTGCTTGAAGACCACACTCGGCCTAAAACCCGCTGGTGGTTGATAAGGAAGGGCAAATTCATCGGTGGCAAGGTAAGCGGTTATCTTAGAGTAAGCGGCCTTGTCCGCCAGAGACTTCTTCAACCCTTTATAACTGTCAATCTGCTCCTGCAGGGTAATTATCTTCTGGGTAATGCTCACAAGATCAGAGATCTCCGTCGCCTTCTCCTTAATCGCCTCAAACTGACTGATCGTTGCCTCTAAGATTTTAATCCTCGCCTCGTAATCGGCGTACGTCTCGGTTACGTCTCTCCCGCGGAGGTTCTCCGAGGAGACTTTAATCGCCAGAGAACGGAAATACTCGACCACCGCCTTCAGCTTCGCGCTAGGAACCCGAACAACAACCGTTGCCACGGGTGATTCTTCAGGACGGGTGATCGAGGAAGAAACCATAAACCCACCCTCTTTCCCAGCGTAACTAGCGACTTCTTCGGCGGTTTGACTAACGTCCTTAACAACAAGTGAAAGGTTTGACTCCTCAACCACCAACCGCTCCTGCGTAGTTGACGTCTCTGCTTTAGGCAAAGCTCCGGTCGTATCCTCTTCGGCGACACCTCCCAAACCCGGCATATACCCCGTCCCGTACTGGAGACCCGTCAGACCGGAGAGCACCTGGTAGCTAACAACAAAAAGGAGGAAGAGAATAACAAGGGCGGCAATCTTATTGCCTTTAATCCAATTGGCAAACGAGGTACTTAGCACGATGGTACCAGCTTAGAAGAAAGGAATGACCTTCGTCAAGTTACTCCAAGGTGTTCTTTTCTGCAATCCGGGCATAAATCTGAGCACTGGAACGGATGGTGCGCTTCATCGTCTCATAATCAACCTCAATCAAACCGAACCGAGGCCCAAACCCCCACGCCCACTCAAAGTTATCAAGAAGCGACCAGTAGAAGTAACCTTTAACATCCACCCCCTCCTGAGCTACTTCGTCAAGACTTCGAAGCTCATCCCCCCGTAGCCTTGGCGAAGGGGGATGAAGGGCACGCCAAACGGAGACAAGATGGTCACTGATAAAGTTTGCCCGCTTCTCATCCTTCGCATCGGCGATTCCGTTCTCGGTGATGTAGATCGGCAGATTAAACTTTTTCAAATCATGCAAGATACGATAGAGACCTTCGGGGTAGATCTCCCAACCAGTGTCACTCCTCGGTAAACTCCTAAACCCGAAGGGTTTAAAAGTTATGGGACTGGTGCTGCGGTAGTAGTTTACCCCGATGAAGTCTTGAGGTCCTGCACGATCAACAATTGCGCGTTCCCAAAAAGAGGAGTACCAGGTCCTCAGCGGCAGTCGAATGGAAGCGAGGCTGTGAGCAATTCCCACCCGCGCTTTGGGTTGGATCGTATGGATAATCTGATACGCACCTCTGTGGGCGCGCATCAAGTTTTTCTCCGCCTTGAAGGCGGCAAGAGGATTCCTTTTCTCGGGGGGCCAGTTTCCCCACAGATACCCCGCACTTAAGATAATGTAGGGCTCATTGATCGTTATCCAAAAGTCGCAGAGATCAGCGAGTTGAGTAACGATGTAGCGGACGTAGCTTTCAAAATGACCAACGGTGCTTGGATTCTCCCATCCGCCGCGCTCCGCCACCCAAAGGGGATTGGTGAAGTGGTGGAGAGTTACTAATGGCCTAATGCCTCTCTGCCTTAATGCCTTAATTACTTTCCGATAGTGCTCCACCTCCTGCTCGTCAAACTCTCCTTTTTCGGGTTCAATCCTTGCCCATTCGATCGAGAACCGATGGGCATTTTGATTTAAAGATTGAGCAAGGTCAAAATCCTCCTCGAAGCGGTGGTAATGGTCACAAGCGCGTCCAGCCTTAACTTTCCAGTGTTCCCAATCAGAGTTCTTGTTTCCTCCTTCAACTTGATAAGCCGAAGTCGCCGACCCCCAAAGGAACCCTTTGGGAAATTTTTTAGGCTTTATCTCTACCTCCATGTAAATTCCTAATTTCTAATGACTAATAACTAATTATTTCGCGTCAGCGAAAAACGCGTGAGCGCAGCGAACCGTTACTGCGCTGACTTCCACAGCGCTTTCGCCTCTTCAACAAAGTCGGGAACCCCCAACTTCTCCCGAGCATAAAACCACCACTCAGCGCCCCAAAGATAGAAGCGGGAGAAGCCGGTGGAGCGCGCAAACTTTAGATTGTGGCGGAAGAGCTCAGGATTAAAAGAGTGGTACTGCTCCTCAAGAGTCATTTGAGGAAGCGGTTTTGGTCCCCAAGGCTCAGCTTGAAGCTCACTGACAAAAATCTCCTTCACCCACCCCAGCCGTTTATAGAAATTTGCTTTGATCCGATAATACTCCTGAGGAAACGGATAGCGGCGGTATCCAGGAATGGGAATAAAAGAAGTTCCATCATCGTAGATAACCTCATACATTGAGGTTCCTACATAATCAGCCAACCGGGAAATCTTAAACCAGGTGGAAAGCTCACCACTTTCGGTAAGAAGGATCGGATGGGCAGGATCAAGTGTGGAAACAAGCTCCATCTCCTTTCGAATAAATTGCTCATCTGGCCCCGGACACTCACCAAAAAACCAGACATATGGTTCATTCTCAACCTGCCAAAACTCCAGGGTAGGACTATTTTTATAGCGGTTAACGATTTGAGGAAGAAGCTCTAAAACCTCCTCTTGCTGCTTTTCTTCCGAGAATTCTTTTGCCCAAGAAGGGACGTGACACTCCGGCCAACGTGGCAGACGTCGCCCGATGGCGATGATCAGCTTCACCCCCCGCTTCTCCGCTTCCTGCACCTGAAAGTCCAACCGCGTAAAGTCAAATTGGTCATCCTCTGGTTCCACTGCGTCCCAAAAAGCAACCAACCGAAGGTGGTCAACTCCTACCTCATCAAGAAGGGAAAGATAAGTCTTTTTCCAATCCAATCCCAGATACTGGGCATAATAAGGATCAAACTCCACCCCCCACCTGATCTTCTTTGCTTCCCCTCCGCGGCCAAAAAGAAGATAGGCAAGTCCAACTACAACTAAGATTGCCACCAAGAAACCGATTAAAGTTTGAAGAAGGAAGGATCGGCTCATCCCACTGCTAAGATAACAAGCCCCAGAGCAATCAAAACAATCGCGAAACCCTTTTGGATGATCGCGCGGCGACTAAACTCCTCCTTAAGCTGGGGGAAGTACCGAGAAAGAAGAATAATTAAGATCAAAAGAAAGGCGTACTGTACTCCCTGAAGCACTCCTACCAATGCCGCACTTCCCAAGAAAACCGCATAATTTTGAAGGATTGCCCCCACCCCACCCGCCGCCTGATTAACGAGAAAAGGTATGGGAGCGGTTTTGGGCGCTTTCTTGGTCGCCCAATAAATTCGACGAAAGTTTTCGGGAATAGCAATAATTGTTGCCGCCCCGATAACTCCTCCCATTCTTGTCCAGAAAAGACCGTTTAAGAAAGGTTCAAAAAGAAAAACAAACCGAAGAAGGGTAAAGGAAACAGCGAAAAGGACCGCCGCTCGGGCGGCATGGTGGAAAAGCTCAAGAGTATAAGGCTTTTTAATGTTCTCCTGATATGAGATTAAAACTCCTCCCAAAACAAGAAGAGCAAAAGCAAGAAGTTGGAAAAACTCAAAATGCTCGTTAAGAAAGATCACGCTAAAAAGGAGGGTGAAAACAGGCACAAGTGCCCCAACGGTGATGATCACTCGCGAAGCCTCATGAGACTTGAGAGCTTCATAGAATGCCCAAAGAGCATAAACCCCTGCCACTCCAGAGACAAAGGCAGAGAGAATAAGGCGCAGATCGGGAACTTGTACCACCCCAAAGGGAAGGAGCACAACCGCCGCGGCACTTAATAAACCCACATAGAAGGCGTAAGCTCGGGGAGAGATGAGCGTTGTTTGAAGAAGAATCTTATCAATCAATCCAACTAAAGCAAGAAGAAAGTAGGCAGATAGTGCAAAGATGAGAAAGGCAGGAATCATTATCACTCAAGATAATCTTTAAGCTTTTTAGCCCGCGTGGGATGTCGCAGTTTCCTTAAAGCCTTAGCTTCAATCTGGCGGATCCGCTCCCGAGTAACCCCAAACTCCCGACCAACAATCTCCAATGTTCGCGGCTTTCCGTCCTTTAACCCAAACCGAAGCTCTATCACCTTTTGTTCCCTTGGGGAAAGGGAAGATAAAACCTCATCCAGCTGCTGCTTAAGAAGCTCTCGGCTGGCAGCATCCGTTGGTGGAGCAAGCGCCTCATCGGGAACAAAGTCTTTAAGGCGGGAGTCCTTTTCCTCCCCAACCGGTGTTTCAAGCGATGTTGGTTTCTGGGAGATTTTAACAATCCCTCGAGCTTTTTCTGGTTCAATCTCCATCTCTTCGGCAATCTCCTCCGGAGTTGGTTCGCGGTCAAGCTTCTGCTCCAGCTTTCGTTGGACCCTTCGAAACTTGTTGATCGTTTCAATCATATGTACTGGGATCCGGATGGTGCGGGCTTGATCAGCAATCGCCCGGGTGATTCCTTGCCGAATCCACCAGGTGGCATAGGTTGAAAACTTGTACCCTCGACGCCAATCAAATTTTACCACCGCGCGCATGAGTCCAATATTCCCCTCTTGAATCAAATCGAGAAAAGAAAGACCGCGGCCAGGATACTTTTTGGCGATTGATACCACAAGACGCAGATTTGCATTAGTTAACTTCTCCTTCGCTACCTCTCCCAACCTCACCTCCTGAATCAGCTTCTCACGTGTCGCTTTGCTCATCCTGCTTGTGGCTCCTTCCAATCGGTTTTCGGCTTTTCCTCCTTTTTCGATCGCTTTGGCAAGCTCAACCTCCTCTTCCTTCTTAAGAAGAGCTGTTTTTCCAATCTCGCGTAGGTAGGTTCGTACAGGATCCGAGGTGATGGTTCGATCATAAGCGGCCTGAAGCTCAAGCTCCCGTTCAATTTCCTCAATTTTTTTTGGCTCCTCTTCAACAACCTCAAAAACATCAATCCCCTCCTCGATAAAAAGGGTATAAAGATCATCCAGTTTTTCGATATCTTCCTCTGCTTCAGGAAAGTAGGTTAGAACGTCATCCTGAGTTACGTAACCCTCGCGTCTTCCTTTTTCAATCAATTTTTTTAGAAGTGGTGAATCTTTTAAATTAGTCATTAGACATTAGCCATTAGTCATTAGAAGGAGGGTGAATCTCAACTCCTGGCTCACAACTCATGACTACCGACTTCACTAAAGCTTCCTGATCTTTTCCGAAAGCTTTAATACTTCCTTCTGCAACCGCTTAACTTCCTTTTCTTTCTGTGCCTTTTCCGCCTCCTTCACCGCCCCAACTAACCCCCTCAGCTCCCTCTTGTAGCGTGCTCTTTTAACCACCCCGACCACTGCTTCGATCTCCTCATCTGAAGAGATTTTTTGAAAGGGGAGGGGAAGGAGGGCTATCTCCTCTAGAACCTTCCGTTGCTCCTCATCCAGTTTAGCAGAAAAGTTCGCCAACCGAAATCGCTTTACCTCGCGGAAATAACTTTTAAGTTTTGACAATATCTCCCTCAAAAGCGGGTCAGATAGATCATCAGGGGAGAGTCTGCGGAGCCACTTTTTTATCTCCCGAGGAGGAAAAGAAATTACTAGCGCAAAAAGATAAGCTTCGCGCATCGGATAAGATATTTTTTTGGCAACAAGTGGACGCTTTTCCACCTCCAACACCTCTTCTTTCTCCAGCTGTTGCCAAAGCGATTCCTCTGGAACATCAAGAACCTCGGAGAGTTTCTTAAGGTATGCGGCCTTCTCGACCTCGTTCGCGAAACTCTTAAGAATGGGAAGAAGCTCTGTCGCGATCTTCTTTTTCCCTGCAGGAGCTTTATGGTCAAATCGCTCTAAGGCAGAGGCAAGGTAAAAGTCAAAGATCGGAAGAGCTTCTTCTAAAGCATGGCGAAAAGCACTTTCGTTGCTTCTTATCGCTTCATCAGGGTCTTTACCAAAAGGAAGAAGAACCGCTTTAACCTCCAACCCCGCAGCCTGCGCGAGCATAATCCCTTTTTTGGTGGCCTCCATCCCTGCAGAGTCTTTGTCAAAGCAGATTTTAAGCGAACCTGCGAATCGAGACAAAAGCGCCACCTGATTGGTGGTGAGCGCGGTTCCCATTGTCGCCACCACATTTTTAATCCCTTTTTCCCAAAGAGCAATTGCATCCATCATTCCCTCAACCAAAATTGCTTCGCGTGTTCTTTTTATCTCACCTTTCGCCAGATCTAGGTTGTAAAGAAATTCACGCTTTTTAAAAGCGGGGGTCTCCGAGGTGTGGATATATTTCGGATCCTCATCTCCCAACGCGCGTGCCGAAAATCCTACTACACGGCCGGTGGAGGAGCGAAACGGAAAAATTACCCGCCCTCGGAAGAAATCATAAAAACCGCGCCCTTGTCCTGAGCCTGCTGAAGGATCTTTTTTAACCCCTAAACCACTTGTCAGATAATCGGTAAGAGTATATTTTTTACTCAAAATAAAGGTTCCTAAACTATCCCAAGAGGAGGGGGCATACCCCAAGCCAAAAGTCTCTACTGCTTCTTCTTTAAGCCCTCTTCCTTTAAAAAACGCTCGAGCTTTCTCACCAACCTTATGTTTCGCTAAAAGATAGTGGAAAAAATCGGCGGCAAGTTGATTTATCCGATAGACCATTTCTCGTCTTTCCTCCTCGGGTGTCTCTTGGCGCTGGATAAGCTTTATCCCAGCTCGCTTAGCCATCTCACGCAAAGCTTCGCCAAAGGAAACCCCCTCCATTTTGGCGTAAAAGGCGATCGCATCACCCCCCTCCCCACAGCCAAAGCATTTAAAGATTTGAAGCTCTGGGGAGACCATAAAAGAAGGGGTCTTTTCCACATGAAAAGGACAGAGTGCTTTGTAATTCTTTCCTGCTTTAGTTAGCGGAAAATATGAGGAGATTACGGCAACGATGTCAAGTTTATCCTTAACCTCCTGAATCTGATCAACCATCCTCCCTCTATTATAACGGTTTATCCCTTAAGTGATATTTGTTATCCTTGTTGGTAGCGGATGGCTACCAGGGTTATCTCCGAAAAAGGGATCTTCGAGTTACTTAAACTTCTTAAAAAGAGATACGAAGTTTTTGCCCCCCAAAAGTACAAAAGCGAGGTGGTCTTTGCCCCTTTTGATAAAACAAGCAAGCTTCTTTTGAATTATAAAACTACCATTCTTCCTCCCAAGCAGTTTTTTCTCCCCCCGCAGGAGGTGCTTTTCGCTGTAAAAAGAGGTGGAGCACAGGAACCAAAAGCGCAAAGATCATTTATCATCTTTGGCTTAAACCTCAAAGACCTTGCCGGCATCTGCCAACTTGATGAGATTATGGAAAAAGAACCGGCTGACAGCTTTTATCTTAAGCGAAGGAAGAGAGCCATCTTGATTGCTATCTCAGAGCGCGAAGTAGGGATTCCTCCTGGAGGGGATCTCATCTTAGAGAAAATTGGCAATCTTTACCGCGCAATCACTCCCAGCCAAATTGGACGAAGGATCACCAATCTTCCAGTTTTTAAAGAAGCGGTGCTAAACAAAAAACCCGAACCCAAGACAAAACCCACAAAGCTTGAGATGATGCTTCTTGATAGCGAGCTTCTTGCTAAAGCGGTGGAATGGTCAAGGAAAAACTATCCCCAGATTTGGGAAAAATTGGAAAAAATTTGTCTAGGGTGTGGGATCTGCACCTACGTCTGTCCCCTCTGCTACTGTTTTGAGATGGAGGACCAGACCAGCTTAGATCAATCCGTCTGTACTCGCTGCCGCTTCTGGTCGGCCTGCACCCTTCCTGGCTTTGCCACCGTTGCCGGCGGACACAACTTCCGCCCCACTCTCAAAGAACGCTATTTTAACTGGTACTACCATAAATTTGTTCGGGCCTACAAAGAGTTTGGGCAAGCGCAATGCGTTGCCTGTGGCCGATGTCAAAAGTATTGTCCGGCAGGAATAGATATCGAAAAGGTTTTGGTGGAGATTGTGACAGAGTTTCAGAAAGCACATCCGAAAAGAGATTTTTAACAGATTGATTAATACAATGAAAATCCGCAAAGCAACAAAATTCGACATTCCTATTCTCCAAATCATAAAGCCTTCATTACCGGTTAAAGCAGTAGAGAATCGATTAGAGAGACAGAAACGTGGCGAGGTGGGTTTTCTGATTTTGGAGGAGAATGGAGCACCTGTTAGCTTCACTCTTCTTAAATGGAGAGGAAAGTCAACTCATCCAGAGTATCCCGATATAGAGGATCTTTTCACTAAGAAATCAGAAAGAGGTAAGAGCTATGCTTCAATCCTCATTGAAGAGTGTGAAAAGCGAGCCCGAAATAGAGATTACACCAAAATAGGTTTGGCGGTTAACCCTACAGAAAACCCTAAAGCGAAGGAATTTTACGAGAGATTAGGGTATAGGCATGATGGCAGGGACGCTTATCTTGATGGCACCTACAACGGGGTCGAGGATTGGGTTATTGATATGGAAAAGGAATTGTGAGCTGCAGAACAACTGATGATGGAAAATAACTACCGACCGCAGAGAGCAAAAATTACCGAGATCAAGGCCATGAGCGCAAATGTTAAGCTCCTTCGTCTTGCTCCTGAAGTGAGATTCCCCCTAAACGATCAAGGGCTGGTCTTCGTCCCTGGTCAGTTCTTTCTTATCGGAGTTTGGGGCTACGGTGAAGCCCCTTTCGGCGGAGCCTCCTCCCCTTTCGAGCGGCGATTCATTGACTTTGGAGTTAGAAAAGTGGGAACGGTAACGAACGTTCTTCACCGACTTCAGAAAGGAGATGAGGTTACTCTTCGCGGTCCTTACGGCAACGGCTTTCCCCTCGATTTCTTTGAGGGGAAGGACGTCGTGATGGTTACCGGCGGTTGTGGAATCCCTCCCATCGCCTCCTTGGTGGAGTATATCGCCGCCCAACGAGCGCGTTTTGGCAACGTCTACCTCCTTTACGGCGGGGCTACCCCTAACGATCTTCTTTTTAAAGATCGTTATCTGCACTGGGAAGAGAAAGGAATAAAAGTAATCCTAACGGTTGATCGGCCAACTCCTGACTGGAAAGGCAATGTTGGCCTTGTCTCAGAACTGACAAAGGAGATGAGAGTTAACCCCCTCAACGCGGTGGCGGCAATGTGCGGTCCGGGACCGATGACCAAAGCTTTGGAGAACATTCTCCGCCCCTTGGGAATCGCCGACCGGCGGATCTTTGTCAGCGAGGAGCGAAAGATGAGCTGTGGGATCGGTAAATGCCAACACTGCACCACTGGTGATCGTTATGTTTGCAAAGACGGGCCAGTTTTCAACTTTGATGAAGTTCAGGGGAATTGGGACTGACAAAATATCTAATTACTAATGTCTAATGGCTAATGACTAATGGCTAAATTAAGGGTTGCTATCTTCGACTTTACCGATTGTGAAGGCTGCCAGGTTGAGCTGGTTGGGTTACGGGAGAAACTGACCGAAATTGCCGACCAGGTTGATCTCGTGCGTTGGCGGCTGACTCAGGAAAGAACCGAGCCCGGACCTTACGATATCGCCATCGTCGAAGGAACACCAATTACTAAAGAGGAGCAGAAGATGCTTCAGTGGGTCAGAGAGCAATCAAAATTCCTGATCGCTCTTGGCTCCTGCGCCACTTTAGGAGGAATCCCGGGGATTATGGATAAGGAGAAGCGGGCTTACTGGTACAAAAAGATTTACGGGTCGAAATACAAACCGCGTGGTCTCGATGCCCCTCCCCTAAGCGCTTTAGTTAAAGTCGATTTCCTCATCCACGGCTGTCCAGTTAATGGGGATGAAGTGGTAAGGGTTGTTGAGGAACTTTTGGCAGGAAAAACACCAAAATACCGCGGTTACTCCGTCTGCTTCGAATGCAAGCAAGCGGGAAATCCTTGTCGCCTAATTGAGGGAAAGCCCCGCCTCGCGTCGACGAAGCAACGCGAGTCGAGGCGGGCCTGCCTTGGTCCAATCACCCAGGGCGGTTGCGGCGCAATCTGCGTTTCCGGCGGCTCCGCCTGTTGGGGATGTTTTGGACTACGCCAAGAAGCGAATATCGATGGGCTGCTTGAAGTTCTCTCTAAGATTGCCGACTCCGACGAAATCGAAAAATACCTCTCGATGTTTCTCAAAAGAACCGAAGCGTATCAGAAGTTTAAGGATAAAGCGAAGAGGAAATAACAATGACGGAAGATTTCATCACCAAAATTGAAGGGCACGGCCGGCTGAAAGTAGATTGGAAAAAGAACCAGGTTACCCTAGAAGTCGCGGAGGGGGAACGGCTTTTTGAAGGGATTGTCGTTGGTCGCCCCGCTACCGAAGCCGCCTGGATCACCGCTCGTATCTGTGGTGTTTGCCCCACCGCCCACAACCTTTGTGCTTTGAAAGCGGTTGAGGATGCTTTGGGAATTATTCCCGACCCAACCACTATTCTTCTTCGCCAGCTTCTTCTTAGTGCCCAAATGATCCAAAGCCACACGCTACATCTTTATTTCCTCGCTTTTCCAGATTACTTGGGAATCGATTCTGGCTTAGAGCTTAAGAAGAAACACCCCAAATATTTCCGAGCGGCTTTAACCTTAAAGGAAGTTTCTGATGAAATCGCCAAGGTTGTTGGAGGAAGAGCCACCCACCCCACAACCACAACAGTTGGTGGTTTCCACAAGACACCCTCCGCCAACCAACTCAAGGAGCTAAAAAGGGGGATTCAAGAGGCGTTGAGGGAAGCCGAAAGTACCGCGCATCTTGCCGCCAGTCTCACTTATCCAGAGTTTAAGACTAACCTCCTTTTCCTTTCCCAAGTAGGAAAGAAAGCCCACTTCAATATCTACGAAACTGTCAAAACGCAAGGGAGCGACGGAACCACCTGGTTGATAAAGGATTACAAAAAAATGATCACCGAGGAGATAAGGAGATATTCTACCGCCAAGTTTGGTTTCTATCAGAAGAAGCCGGTAATGGTTGGGGCATTGGCGCGTCTTGCAATCCAAGGAGGGAACCTTAACCCAAAGGCGAAACGATTTCTTGGCCGAGCAAAGATTGATTTTCAAAACCCGTTCCACAACAACCTTGCTCAAGCGGTTGAGCTTGTCCACTTCACTGAGGAAGCACTTGAGCTAATCGACAGGATCACCGAAGCTCCCAAACCTGCAAACCCGAAGGGTTTGACAGGATTGAAAAGACCAAAAACAGGAATCGGGGCCCTTGAAGCCCCTCGCGGAGGGCTCTACCATGAGTACACCATCAACGAGAGGGGATCGATCACCAAAGCGAATATCATCACCCCCACCGTTCAAAATCTTGGCTCGCTTGAGAAAACGGCACAAGCCCTCATTGATCAAACAAAAAACCTTGGGAAAGAAAGACGTGCGAAGCTTCTGGAGATGCTCGTCCGCGCTTACGATCCCTGCATCACCTGCTCAGTGCACTAATTGTCCTCTTGGTGTAGTACTCCAGGTTAAGAATATCCTCCTTATCCAACCGGTCACAGACTTGGCCCCAGTGGAAAGAAACCCAGTCACCCTCCTTCGCTAAAGCTACGGAGGGCAAGCCCACCCCCACTTCCTTCTCAATTTCTTTTCCCAACCGCATCTTCTCTCCCAAAACCAACGGCTTACTTTTAACTTTTAACTTTTCACTCTTAACTTCCGTTACTTTTCCCCAGCTGACCCGACAGAGATCCTTCATCGCTCCAGCGAGGTCAACCCGGCCGGTAACCGAACCAAGAAAAAACACATGAAAGCTGTGGTGGGGAACCACCTCCTCGGGGATCTGAGCAGCACGTTTCTCCGCTTCTTCTCTGGAGAGAAGACCCGGCTTCACAAAGTCAGAAGTAATCATCCGTTGAAGGTCCTCACGCTTAACACGATCTAAAAGCTTATTCCCTACCCAAAAGGCTTTTACTACTTGCTCATCAAAGGGGTCAGAGATTTGATTGCTTGAAGCAATCAACTTGAGGTAGGGATACATCGCCTCGAACTTCTCTAAAATCTTCCGTACCTTTACCTCACTGATCTTCTTACCGGAGGCGAAATCATAGAGCGCTTTTTGACTGACTTGATCACGGGGACCACAGAAACCGAGGCGACAGGAGGGGAGGGAGTAACGAACGGCTAACTTAAGTCCCAACAAGCTCATGAACTTTTGCCACAACCGCTACCCCACCAATAAGAAGGAGGACTCCTAAAAATTGGGGAAAGGCAAGACTTGCTCCTGAGGTAACCAAAGTCAAAAGTGCGGTGATCGGTCCCCCTAAAATGAGGATGCTTGTTGCCACCGTGGCCTTAAGATACCGCAAACCAGCATACCAGGTAGTAACGTAACCGAAGAGGAAGAGTGAGGTAATGAACAACCAGCGAAGGTGGGGTAAGGTTAGATTCGCAAGAGCCGTAAGGTGTCCGGTAAAAAGCAAAAAGAGAAAGATAAAAAGGGATCCGATTCCCATTCGCCCGAAAGCAACTACCCGTGGGGAAAGCATCCGCAATGCATACTTGGAAAGGGTGTTCTCCCCCGCCCAAAACATGGTCGCTAAAAAGATCAGGAGATCACCTGACCTTGAGCCAAAAGGCAGAATTTTAAGGAACAGGACATTTCCCAAAAGAAGGAGAATTGCCGCCAAAAGAATCCGCCGATCAATCCTTTCTTTAAGAAAGGTCGCGGCAAAGAAAGCCACATAGACAAACATCGTCTTGTGGACAAAAGAGGCATTAGCCCCGGTTGTTAAGGAAAGGCCTTTGAAGAAAAGGAGAAAGGGGATAGCCCCGCCGACCAAACCGATCGCTGATAAAAGAAGCCAGTCTTTCCTCTGGAGTCTTTTAAGCTCTTCAACCTCTCGAACACCAATGATCAACCCCAGAAGAAAGAGAGCAACAAAAGAGTTTTTTAACCAGGTGAAAAGATAAGGATCAAACTCTTTAACCCCAAACTTATTGATGAAGATCGAAAATCCAGAGATTACCGCGGTTGTTAAAACAAGAATGGTTCCTTTTCGTTCTAATCTTTCCATAACTAATGTCTCCTGACTCCTGACTAATGACTATGGTTGCACTCTGCCACCAATTTAACGCTCGTTTCACTCACTAGCAATTGCACGCTTCGCGAGTCAATTGTGACGTTCGCTTTGCTCACTAGCAATTGCACGCTTCGCGAGTCAATTGTAAAATTTTCTCAGCCTCCTGTCGAGGAAGCTTTTGGATCGCCAGTTCTCCTTTGGCCAAAAGGTAATCACCGACTTTCACACCCTTAAGAAGACTAATATCAACCTCAAGTTTCTCACCCAACGCGTCAACAGTAGCTTTATCTTTTTTTAGTTTGATCACTTTAACTGGCGTCGCCAAACACACCTCACCACTAGGGTATCATATCTCGTTTTCGTTTTTAGAGGGTGGATTTATCGTTTCTAACAACTTCAAGTTTTTCTCTGCTTGCCCTCCGTAGCCTTGGCGTAGGATGGGGCGGCAAATTCTTTTATATTTTAACAATTTTTAATCTTTTCTCCAAAACAACAAACAAAAAAGCAGAAATTACTGCCATGATACTTCCAAAAATAAATGGCGCGCTAACGCCAATATAAGTCCAAAGCAATCCGGCGATAAGGGAAGCAAAGAAAATACAAAGTCCGACTGTGGTCTGATAAACCCCAAAGGCCGTCCCTGTCTTTTCTTGGGGAACTAAATTAGAGATGTAGGCCTTGCCCACTCCTTCGGTGAGGGCCATATAGATTCCGTAAATTGGGAAAAGGAACCAGAGGAAAGGGCTGGAAGGCGCCAGACCGAAAAGCAGATACACCGCGGAAAAAAGCAAAAAGCCGTCCAAAAGCACTTTTTTGGGTCCGATTTTATCGGCAATGATACCGGCGGGCATTGAAAATATAGCATAGGTAAAATTGAAAAGAACATAAGCCAACACAACCGAAATTACCGATAAGCCCAGATTTTGCGCTCGTAATATTAAAAAAGCGTCTGAACTATTGCCCAGAGCAAAAATGAAACTGATCAATAAAAAAATCTTAAAAGAGGGATTAAGGTTACGCCAATTAAAACGAAGGGCAGGGGAAGAATTTGCTTCTTTCTTCCTTTCTTTCACAAAAAAGAGCAACAAGAGAATTCCAATACAAGCCGGCATAAAGGCGAGAAAGAAAATCAAACGAAAATTATTATCCAAAAAATGAATTGCCAAAAGAGCAATCAGCGGACCAACTACCGCTCCCAAGGTATCAAGAGCGCGATGAAAACCAAATGATTTTCCCCGAGTCAAAGTGTCCGAGCTTTCGACAATCAAAGCGTCTCGGGCGGAAGTTCGTGTTCCTTTGCCAAAACGGTCAATAAATCGAGCAATCAAAACAAACGGCCAACTAAAAGCCAAGCTTAGAAGTATTTTAGAAATGGCTGAAAACGAGTAACCGGCGACAACAAAAGGTTTTCTCTTTTGAAATTTATCAGAGAGCCAGCCGGAAACGACTTTTAATACGCTGGCGGTTGATTCTGCAATGCCTTCTATCAAACCGACAATAGCTACCGGCGCGCCTAAAACACTGGTCAAAAAAATCGGCACCAGAGGATAAATCATCTCCGAGGCCACATCGTTAAAAAAGCTCACCAGCCCCAAGACAAAAACATTTTTAGAAATTCCGAATTTGGAATTTTTAAGATTGGATAAAAACATTTTCTTCAATTGCTGTAAATTATCATGATTTTTATTTTATCCCTTTCTTTATTTCTCAATTGTAAAAAGCCTCATTGTATTCAATAGCACCAAAAAAGAACTTAATTCATGGAGTATCATACTTCCTAGTAGGCTAACGACATTAAAAACTACTAAAATACCAGCAAAAAAATGTATAGCTGTGGCTATAAAAAGATCGTTTTTAATTATTCTAAAGATATTTTTCGCTGAAGTTATCATTTTGGGAAGCATCGCCAGATTATCATTCAATAAAACAATTTGTGATGATTCCAGAGTAATATCTACCCCCCGTAGGCCCATAGCAATGCCAACATTTGCCTCAGCGAGTGCTGGCGCATCATTAATACCATCGCCAACCA
>Ga0210017_1000284_pt1 | contig 41736 bp, 28 predicted proteins | sample CryGeyCG2014_020_FD_183966 | JGI IMG/M metagenome (GOLD analysis project Ga0210017, IMG submission 183966) | Groundwater microbial communities from aquifer - Crystal Geyser CG08_land_8/20/14_0.20 (SPAdes) (version 2) | ecosystem: Environmental > Aquatic > Deep subsurface > Groundwater | place... | reverse complement strand
TCGGCTTTAGCCTGACTTGATTTTTTATCTTCATGGTTACTACCTCCTTTAGGAGATAGTATACCACAAATATTGCAATTTGTCAAGAATTTATGTTACAATGCACTAGCTTCATTGATACCGACCTCCGTGGTGCTTATCCTTTCCCCGGATGAATTATAGCCGTAGGTCGTTACTTTATTGCTTCCTCCAATCTGCTCTGATACTTGCAGGAGATTCCCGTTACTACTTTCATAGGTCCAGTAGGTATTGTAGCCTCTTGCGTTCCGCAGCCATTCAATGCCGCCGAATGTCTGATTATAACTCCTTTCAGCTACTTCTGTTTTGTTATATTCTCCCCTGCCATGGATTATCTCTTTTATTACATTTCCTTTTGCATCATAAAAATATTCGGTTATAATGCCTCTATTGTTTATCTGTGTTTTGTTTAGTTTTTCCTCGTCCCAGACCGCAGTTATTTTTTCAAAATTCGGCAGTTCAATTTCGCTATGGAATCCTTTTTCGTTGTATCTGTCAATGGTAAGATGGGATTTTACGTTATCAAAATTTTCTGTGATGTGCGTTTCGGGCAGCATTTTGCCATCTTTTTCAAAAAACCTATATTCAAATTTACGCAATACGGGTGTATTTAACCCGTCTGCTTTCTGAATTTCCGCCAATCTTCCGAAATCATCGTATTTATAGCTAAGCCTTGAACTGCCAGGACTGCGACGCGGGTCGTCTGCATAAATGAGTTTGCAGATATTTCTATAATATCCGAAGGGGGAGATATACGATTCGTACCTATAATATGAACCATAATACTTAGCTACCCCTTGAGAAACATAGCTGTTTACAAGATAGGGTGCTGCATCGGCACTTGCCGGAGGTCCCCCATATTCATAATTATATTCATATCTACGCCCATCAAAGAATCCATAAATACTAAAAACGACGCCGATATAATAAGGGTCATTACGACCATATACAGGATCAAAATTATACATCTCAAAACAATTGTAATAAAAATTAATTTGTTGATTGGAAGACATATTTTTTATCGAATCAAGCTTAATATACCATTTTTGAATACCATTAATTATTGTAACATAGACTAATGACCATGTCAGAACTAATTCGTTATTGTTCCTATCTACTATTTTTATAAGTCGTCCCAAATGAAGTGAATACGGATAGTTATAACCGTAATTACCATTATCAAAATAATACTTGGTCCCAAATTTATCGGTAACTATCCAGTAGCTTTGTGATTGCGTAAGATTAAGATAGACTCCGGGAGGAGGTTCATATATAGATCCTTTTTTAGAAAATCCTTTGATGCCCCCATATTCATCCATAAAATATATCGTGTCTCCTGCGCTGGGGTTGAGTATGCGTATATCGTAGTTACACACCCAGCCCTTCCCCAATATTCCTATATAATCAGACTGGCTGTTATATGTCCTGAAAAATTCAATATCAGGGCCTCTTCCAGAAATTTGAAAATCTCTGACAGTAAAACAAAGGTTTCCGTTCAGTGTATTTACACCTTCTATGGTTCTCTGGGTTCCCCGACAGGGGATTCCGGTAGGATTTCCGGGCATATATAAAAATGAAATGTTGATGTATTTTATTCCGGATGTGCTGCCAAAAATTTCTGCTTTTACTTTGCAGGAACCGACTTTTTGAGGGGAAAGCATTGCCTTGATAACGCCATTTTTATCCGTATTTACCGTTATTGATTTGGATGAAGAAGGTATAAAAACAGCATCTCCCTCTATGGATAAATTTACAGGCCAACCTTCAACGAATCCTCCTGACTGCTTGGCAACTATGACCGTAACGGTTGAAAGACTGGCATTATACGCTATTTCAGGATAAGCAGTTACAGTGAAATCAAATGGTTCCGTAATTACTTGCGCCAGGCAAACAGAACTCTGAATTCGGCAAATTGTAATAAATAGAATTAAAAAGAAAAATATTTTATGTTTTTTAAACATACCCATCCTTGTTTTGAATAAAAAAAGCGCTTGTCCGCCACTAATGCTTTGGCGGATTTAGCGCCTTGTGTTTATTACACGAATCCTGCTATTCTCCCTGCCCAGGCATTTATGGAATATAAATGCGTCAGGACATCTGAGAAAGAATAGCTTAATGCCTTTTCACTTCTAATGAAGGGCATAAATCCTCAGGGCTTAAAATAAATTCGACCTTGCGGAGTATTACGGATCTTGTAAATAATCTTCAGCTTTCTACAATTATTATTTTAAAGCCAGCACATCCGCCGGCGTGACGCTTATCTCGTTCGTGAACGGGGTCTCAATGGTGGGATAATCTGTACTGAACGCGGTAACCACGATATAATATGTTGTGCCCGGCTCAGCGTTAAAAACATAGTGCGCTTCGCTTACCGGCTTCACGCCTATCCACCTGTAATTTTCTTCCAGGCTTTTCCTGACGTATATCTTGTAACCCGCGACGTTTTCTTCCTCGCTTGGAGCCCAGAACAGGAGCACCTTCTTACCCTTCACGTCCGCTTTCACACGCGGAGTTGCCATCTGCATCCTGCTGTTTTCCGCGAGTTTTATCGCAGATCCGAACTCAGCAACCAGTGATATCCTGTGCGTCTGGCCCATGTTTCCGTACGGGACGAAAGCATAGTCAATCCCGCACCCCTCCCACCTGAACCCGAACCCGGCTGTAATCCCTGCAAGCGCGTCAATATCGGATAACTGCCCAGTCCTGTACCCGAACCTAAGCGCCAGGACCTTATTGCACCACAACTCCGTCCCGATGTTAACGCTGAACCTTGCATCCAGCGGGGCGTAGTTAATATCCAGCGCAAGCACAATATTTTCACTGAGCTTGCATGAGCCTCCCGCCTTTATATTTAGCGGCATCAGGCTTGCCTTTAAAGGGTCTATGAAAACAAGCGGGGTTCCGATATTCTGAATATTGACTCCCAGGGCAAGATTCTCTATTCCCTCGAATTTCTTAAGTATTCCGATGTCCGCGCCGATACCTACCGCGGAATTGTAAGCCAGCCTTTCCTGCAGGACTTTCAGGGTAGCGCCGATCGAAAGCGAACCGATCGCCTTCGCGTACGCGACACCTACCATCAGATCAGAAGCGTCCACGCTGCCGCCTGTTGCCACGCCTGCGGCGTTAGTAATCTGCATCGGCTCAACACCAAGGTACGCAATACTGAACCCTATGGAACCGAGATCACACAGGCTCTGCCCGTAGGCAAGATACTCATAATTCACGCCCTGCATCCAGGTATTGTGCGTGAAAGTAACTTGCTTTCCGGTAAGCAGCGAAAGCCCGGCTGGATTCCAGTATAGAGAATTGATGTCGTCAGCCACACCGACGTAGGCTTCGCCCATCGCAACCGGGCGCGCTCCAATTCCTATCTTTAAGAATGCTGCTCCGGTTCTTCCTGAACCGGCCCAGCAATCGTGTAAGGTGTAAGGTGTAAGGTGTAAGGCAAGCAATGCTATGGCCCAAAAGATAAATAAATTTTTTCTGTTCATTTTTTTCAGTATCCAGTGTCCAGTATCCAGTGTCCAGTTTAAAAACCAATTAATCCGTGTATATCCGTGGCTGAACTTATTAGCGTATCAGAAGGAACTTGCCGGTGGCGGGCTTGTTGCCGTTCGCGTCGGTTATCGCGTAGTAATAAACGCCGCTCGCTACCTCTTCCGCCGCAGCGTTCGTTCCATCCCATGTTACAATTCCGTTATTATCCGTGTCCTCTGCGCTGAACACAAGTTCCCCAGCAAGGTTAAATATTTTAACAGTTGCGCCGTTCGTCATACCGTCAAAAGTTATATTTGGAACAGTAGCCGGCTTGAACGGATTTGGTCCGATCTTCACCGAAGAAAGGTCTGTTGCCATCCCCTTTACCATCAATCCGTAAATGCTGAAATGGCTGACGCTTGCTTCAAGCGTCCCGTCCGCAGCGTCTGCCTGGGCAAGCCCTGATGCTGTGAGCTTGCCGGCTGATACTTCCTCCCATTTACCGGTCTTCTCGTTCAGCCAGAATATACCCAGCTTTCCCGCCGGGACATTGCAGCCGTCAACCTTACCGTCCCGGTTCACGTCAGGATAGGGAATGGAAATGCGCACGTTCCTCTTGAACGCCTGTTCGCCGCTGGAAAGCGAGAAACTCCTGAAAACCCCTATGGGCGAGAGGCCTGACCCGCTCTTCGGCAAAGAACCGCGGATGCTGTCCTGGCTGATCACGTTCACGCTTAAAGTCGCAGGTTCGCTGAGTGCATTATAGGGTATATATACCTTTGTCCCGTCAGCAAGCGTTACATCGCAGTCCTCTGCGGCTGTAACCTTCTGCTTCTTGCAGACCACCCCGCCGTTATTTCCTTCCTGTATGTCGGCATCCGCGTGAGCGACTGCCACCGTTATGTAGTCCGGGACCGGTTCGCAGTTGCCGTTCTTGTCAAAAGCCATCGCGCGCAGCTCGTATTCTCCCTCACTGAGCAGACTCGCGTTAAGCTTCGCCGAATATGGTATTGCGTTATCAAGGAATCCCAGGTCTGACCACGGCCCGCTGCCCTTTGCCCTGAACTGGAACTGCACCGAGCAGGTTTTTTCATTGGATTCTGCGACGATGCTGACAGCGTTCCCGTCAATTGTCTGGCCGTTCTTCGGAGTGGTTACCATCGCCTTCGCTTCGCCCGGAACAGGATTCGCAAGGCTGAACGTAATGTGGTAGTTGATGTCATCATAGTCGCGGTCGTTGCCTACAACTGACTGCAGGTCCTCCCACGCTGTTACGTATGAATTGCTGTATGGGTCCCACCATCCAGGCACCTCTTTCTTCAAAAGTGCTCTGTCCCAGTGTATGGCGGCGTTGCCGTTGACCTTGACCTTGCGGCCGATTATGGAACCGTAAAGGTTGCCGTTCCCCTTTACTTCAACAGTCGCGCTGGGCGCGTAAATCGTGCCGAAGAACTTCCCGTTACCCGGGATCTCCGCGTTCAAACCGCTGACATAAACCGAAAGGTTTGAGCAGACCCCTGCGCGCAGGCCGTCATTGTTCACCACCCCGTTCCCTGCGGCGATGAAATCACCCGCGCAGTAGATCTCGACCTTTCCGTTTATATAAAGCGCGGCATTGCCTGTAACGCTCACCGAGTTATAGTAATAAGCCCCTGTGTTGAGAGTGAGTGAGCTGTTCCCGGCTATTGAAAGGTTTTCAGTTGAAGTGAAGTCTTTTACAGGAGGGAAATTCACGAAATTCCCTGCAGGGGCGGTTGAGCCCGTGACCCTGGCGTTGTTGCTCAGGTCCACCTGCCCGCCGGGGCCAGGTGTCGCGTCCCCGTTTATAACTACGTTGCCTGTCAGGAGTATCGAGGAATTGCTGCGTATGCTTCCGCCTGAGCTGCTGCGGCTCACGCTGTAAGGGCCTATGTCCGAATTATAACTGTCCGTGTAGGAATTTCCAGTGAACTGCAGAACGTTTATCTTGTCGTTGCCGAAAATGGCGTAGGAAAAAGGATGATCGTCAGCGGTTGAACCCGGATTGTCCTCAAGCACGTCTTTCAAGCGCGCTATGAAAGCCCTGCCCGGATAATAGAATGATCCGTCCAGGCCGTAACCGGCAAGCGCGTCAGTGCTGTAGATAATTTCGTTGGTGTTGCGCACGTGGATCGCGGGCGCTATCCATATGCATCCGCCGAGGCGCAGCCTGTACGTGAACCAGCCGGGATATTCCCTGCCCTTAGCGAAGTCGGGGCAGTCATTAACTCCCCAGCCGATAATGGTACCTGCGGGATTTCCCGAACCCTGTATGGTTCCCTCGATCGTGCCCTCAACGTCAAGTATCTGCGTGCCCAGCGGTTTCAGCGGGGTGTGAATAAGGATCTCAACGGTATAGTTGCCGCTTGCCGCTTCATTGTCTGTCAACATTATGATCGGCCCTGATTGGAGCTGGGCCTGGGTGTATGATTGGTACTTAACCAAAGTACCAACACTGTTAAATGTTTTGAACTCCGCGAGCTGCAGCCACTGTCCGTATTCGCTGTCCAGGTAAAGCCGGCTTTCAAGCGTGTATCCGGATTCCTGGAAGAAATGGTCCAGCAATCCCCTGTAGGTATAGATCTCACCGTTCCCGCCCACGGAGAAAGCGCTCATAGCTCCCGCTTCTCCCGCGCAGAGCGTAAGGACCGCCAGCATCATTATCCCAGCAATTAGCAATCTATTTTGTTTCATCATCTTTTTCTGTACGTATCCGTGAAAATCCGTGTTAATCCGTGGTTAAAAAAATACCCATCCGATCAGGTTGTTCCTGTGGATGGGCCGCATTATACTTTTCTGGTGGTGTTCAACCACAGGCAGCCCGGCTGTCCCCTTATATGATCACTGTAATCTCAGCTAAAATCCCGCCTCATCGGCGGGTCGCCGTAGGGGCGACACTGTAATCATTTTTTAAGGACCCTTGGCTTTGCGCGTCCCGGTTGCCCGGGATTTGCCTTTAATTATTTTACTAATGTATATATTATAGCATGTATTTCAGAAATGTCAATGAAATTCATCTTTGAGCTAAAACAATTTTGACACGGATCAACACTGATGGACACAGTTTGAAAATTTGCAATTTAAAATTTGCAATTTGAAATTTGAAATCAGAAGTTGAGTGTCATCCTGTGCTGTACTTTATCATCGGTTTCGCCGCAGATCTTAAAACCTGATTTTTCATAAACATGGATTGCGCGGGGGTTGTCCTTAAATACTTCAAGGGAAATGCCCTTCCTTCCTTCAGCGCGGCAGGAATCAATGACATATTTTAAAAGTTCCTGGCCTACGCCCTGGCCCTGGCATTCGTCGCGCACGCAGAAACCCAGCTTTACAACCGGCTCATTCGTAGCGAAAATATATCCGGCCAGTTTCCCGGGATCATCTTCCGGAAAAGCCCCGAAGATCCTGATCTCTCCCCTGTCTATCTTTTTCGCTTGTTCCCTGCCGTCTTCATACGTCATCTTGTGCGGGTGAAAAAAGTAAACGGTCTTCTCTGAAAGGCTTGTGAAGAATTCCCCAAGTATTTCTCCTTCATCTTTTGTAAGCAATCTTATAGACACAATTATTATCCTTATTTATCAGGCAAATAAAAAATGGGGGCTGTCCCTATTTTAGGAATGCGGAGCGGACTTCCTCAATTAAATAAATGCCTTTCTTCTGCGTGTCCAGCAAAAACTTCTTGAATTCCTGCTGACGCTTGTTCAGAGTCAACGGCTCTGACAGCTCCGAACGCCCATTGGCACCTGACTCATAGACGCGCGAGAATTTTTTATTGCCGCTCCTGCCCTGCTCAAGAAAAACAAGGAACCTTATCCTTGCAAGATCCTCTTTTTTTACGCTGTTCTGGTTCAGGATTATGTCTTCTGCCTGCTCAAGTGTATCCGCGTGAAGGTTGGACGCTATCTGGCAGGAACCGGCTCTTGAAAAGAAAAGGCGCGCCTCCTCTCCCCAAACATACGCGTAAAAATGACCGCTACCTATTTCGTGGCTTAAGAAACAAATATTACGCGAACTATCTGAAAGGCCTTCGATATCTTGGGCGCTTTCCACAGGTATAATAACAGTATCCGCAGGAACAAAAGCAAGGAACGCTGCCATTACAGTGGTCTTTCCCCCGCCTGACGGCTTTGCGCCGACAAGCAGGGACGCTCCGCGGAAAACGCCTTCGGCTATATAAGCCGCCATGTCAGCTGAACATGCGCCCGCGTTCAGAAGGTCTATGACTGAAAGCATCCTTTCAGAGCGCTGGTTGCACCTGTTTAATTCATATATGACTTTATCCATATCGAATAATCCAATAATGTCATTGCGAACGAATGAAGTGAGTGTGGCAATCCAGATACGAGATTGCTTCGCTTGCCCGCCACGCTTCGCTCGCGGCTTCGGCTCGCAAAGACAGCCATCAAGGTATTATGCAAAACTCAGTAATACTGTGCCTGATTTTCAGGATTTTTTTGCCCTGTAACCGGCAAAGTCTTCCCTTACCTTGTCGGCAATGTAGGTTTTTATCAGGGACTGGTAGGGAACATCTTTTTTGTTTGCCACGCTCTTCACGAGAGCGAGCAGGCTTTCAGGCAGTCTTATTGAAATATGCCTGGATGAAGGGCGCAGATTAGGGAAGCAGGCGCGTTCCGCCTTTGACCAGTCAATAAATTCGGTTGAATCGCGGGAAGACCAGAACTCAGCTTCTTCGCCTTCGTTCTTGAATTTCTGTATCTTCTTCAGCTTATCTGCCTTTTTCATTGTATATCACCTTTTCCTTTTTGTTTGCGTCGCGCGCCGAAATAATCCTGACCTTTCCAGCTCTTACGATAAAAACAACGAACAAGAAGCGGTCCCTGCCGGTTTTGCCTATAGCGTAGAAACGTTCCTCGGTGTACCCTTCTATCCTGGCCTTCACGACTAAGGGATCGTTATAAAATATTTCCTCGCACTCGAGGTTGGTCACCCTGTGCTTATCCCAATTTTTTGCCAGATTGCCTTTATCCCAGTCGAAATTTACAGGCTCGGGGATCAGTTTCATTGTATATCTCTATTATATACATATTTTTGGATTTGTCAAGTATATACATAATTTGATTAAGGTCTCAATAATTTGAGATTGCTTCGCTTGCCCGCCACGCTGCCCACCACGCTTCGCTCGTGGTTTCAGCTCGCGGCTTCGGCTCGCAATGACAAAATCAAGGAATCTGTTTGCATCCGTATTATCTAATCCGTCTGCATCCGGATAGTTTCTTTGACAGAAGAAACGATCCGCACAGGGCCCAGCAGGCCGGATTCAAGGAGCGGCGAATTCTTGTTGTAATGTTTCCAGGTATAGAAGGTCAGGCGACCTGCGGGGCTTTTCTCACCATCCAGGAACCACCTGGGCCATTTTGCGAGCTGCAACCCCTTCCACTGCTTATCTTCGGGAAGCTGCTCATCCCCTATTACCCTGTTAGGCCACAGGTTTGTCACGCGGATCTCCAGATTGTTCTTCCCCGGCTTCACCGCATCCGTGATCTCAACGCAAAAAGGCGGCTTCCACAGTATCCCCAGGTCTTTTTTGTTTACCTTAACTTCCGCTATGTTCTTCACGTTTCCCAGGTCCAGGTAAAGCGCCCTGCCTTTGCCCAGCATTCCCGCGGAGATATCTACTTCCTTATTATATACGGCTGTGCCTGAGAAGTATTTCACGCCTTCTTCCTTGTGCTCTGTCCAGGAAATGAGCTTTTCGAACTTCACTTTCTCAGGCGCGCCCCAGTTCGGCGGGAAGCTCAGGTCCCAGGAACCCTTTATCTCAACCGGCCCGGGAACTTTCTTAACCTCCGCATTTAACGTTCTGCCTGACGCAGTCTTTATCCCGCAGGCTCCGGGCCTCCATGCTTCCAGCATAAGCCTGCCATCTATGCCGTATCCAAACCTGAGATCAGGGCTCCCTTCTGCCTTTCTCGCGTCAAGTATCTCAAGCATCTCATTTTCCTGCACTGTCATTTCACCGGGTTTACCGTCTATAGCGTATTCCACGCGCAGGCGCTTGACGTGAAGAGGGGTCGGGTCCGCTCCGAGCGCGGCATTCGAAGCTTCTATTACAAGCTCTCCATTCCTTACCATCCTTCTGAGCTTTTGCGTGACGTCCATTGAGCCGGCGTTGTCAATTGCCTCGTAAACCGCGCTCTTTATTTCCAGTTCCTGCGCCTGAAGATCCTGCTCTTTTTTCCCTGCGCGCTCAACCGCGATAATATGGTCAGCGCCTGCTGATCTTTCACGGAAAACCACGAACACCGAACCCGCGGGGTCCAGCCGCACAGGAACGGCAGTGCGCCCGTCTTTTTCTTCGTATACCGCCGTTTTTTCCATTTTTCCTGTATCAGGATATCAGAACTCCGGTATCTTTCCCGTGACCCTGAAAACACATTCAGCTTCCACGGTGATGTTACGCTGGTTCGAGATAAAATATATCTCCGCATTTTCCACTGACCTATGGATATACGCGAATCTTGCATTCCTGCTTTCGTATTCAAAATCCGGTTCCAGGCCCATGTCAGAAAGGATATTTTTTAAAGGCTTGTTCCAGATCACCCTGCCTTTGCCGAATGCCCGCTCTTTGACCTTTTTACCGTCGCACTCTGCCCACAGTTCATCCGCAAGGGCCCTGATCTCATCATCGCATTTCGGATAATCCCGCAAACTCGGTGAGCGCACAGGCCTGGGACCCACAACCGTTGCCCCGTCCTTCACAAGCTCAATGATCTTGCGCAGCAATCCAGGAGTCATATAATTGTCAGAAGGCGGAAGCACAAGCATTGCGTAGCTCATCCCATCAGGAAGCGTGATCCTGTTGTCTTTGACAGACATCCTTATCATTATTATTTCCGCGTTGCACCCGTCATAATCATAACCCTTTGGTAAAGGCGGGTTGTTAACCCTGAAATCGCGCGGCCCTCCCTCTCCGCAGAAATAACAGACATCCGCGAAGAAAAGCCCCTGTTGCAGCATGAACTGGCTGCGCGCCAGATATTTAAGCCACGCCGCACCCTGTTCCCACCAGGTATTTGTGCGGTCAAAATTGAAACCCCACTGCCCCATTGTCATTCCCGGGAACCTGTCCAGCCAGGGCTGCATCGCGTACCGGTGGAATATAAACCTGTTAACGCCGTTGCAAAAAACCAGGTCGCCCAGGGCTTTCAGCGAATAAGGGTCGTTCTGCCATTTGCCGCCCTGCTCAGGCACTGAAGTGAATGCCTCCGCGCCTGTGATCTTCCTTCCGTAAAGGTGTGAAGAGGAAGACGCCAGCTTGCAGGTATTTAGAGCGCCGCCGCCTGTCCAGAACTCACCCATGGGTATGTCTGCCCTGCCACCGCACGCAATATCGTCAAAAGTGCCGTTGCCGTATGCCTCGATAGAAAAGATCAATCCCTTTTCCCTGCAAAGCTGCGCAAGATACCCGTAGTAATTGTCAGCGAAAAGCTCAGCGACTGTCAGGCGCAGGTCCCATAAGAACCTTTCTGATATCTCAGGGCTGTCCACCACTCTGCCTGTGTATACGGGAAGGAAATCCATCGGGTCATACCCGCGCCTGTTTTTGAATTCTTCTCTGAACTTCAAGGACCAGTTCTGGCTGCCGACCTCATAGCTGTCTATCAGGATATCTTTCAGCGACCTGTCTGCCGGCGAACCGATATCGTCAAGGACTTTCTGTATCATCCCGTTAAAATGGATCTGTGCAGCTTCGCGGCTGAGCTTGTCGCATTCAGGGCCTGTGCCCTCAACAGGAGCCGGATGGTTGGTTTTTCCCGTAGGTGTGTAACCTATACGAAGTAAAGTCCAATCCCCTTCAGGTATATCCCAGGTAAGAATGCCGTCTGTGTCAACCCGGTCTGTGATGTTCAGGATCTCTTTGCTCCTGATCACGCGTTCCAGGTCATCCGTTTTATCAGAGCTAAGCGGAAGGTTGTCCGCCCTTTCGAATGCGGCCTTTCCTTGTATCATATCTATCCTCATCTGGTTTGCAGGCGTTTTGAAAGCAAGGTAGGCGATATCCCTGTAACAGCCAAGGTTTGTTTTCGGGCGCTTGATAGTGCCTGAAAAATTCGAAGGGCCTTTCACCTGTTTTTCGGTAAACGTGATGATCTGCATCGCGTATTGCGGCTTTATCCAGGGACCGCCGCTTGACGACCAGCCAGCGCAGTTGTGCATGCACAATTCCAGGCCAAGGCGGTCCGCTTCTTTCACCGCGTGCTTTATCATTTCACGCCAATTATCGCTCATGAATTTCACGGTTCCTGCCGGGATCTCGCAGTGGACGTTGAATATCTGCGCCCCGCCCACCCCCACTCTTTTCATCGCTTCAAGGTCAGCCGTGATGCCCTCTTTCGTGACGTTGCCGTTCATCCAGTGCCACCAGATATGCGGCTTTGCCGAATCCGGCGGGATAACGAACCCGTTTGCGAGTTCGTCTTCTGCTGACCGAACCGATTTTATTGATGCCAGTGCCATCATCAACGCAAGCGTTATCATAAATATGCTCCTTTTCTTTATCATTACGTTTTGCCTTTTCTTTTAAATTACAAAAATCCCACCTACGAGGCGGGTCTGGAATCGGAGTAGAGCCTTTAGGCTCGTTTGGGGAATCCCATTTGGAGTAGAGCCTTTAGGCTCGTAAATTGGTTTCATTCGTGAAAAGGGCTAAAAAAATTGACAATGCAACATCGATTGTTTTAATCTACGGACTTGCAAGGAAAGTTATATTTTTGAGATAGGTTTTCAGCTATCTTCGAAGGGGTTGATATTTTCAGAGAAGGTCTGACATCAAATTTCAGTTTCTTTTATCACTTATCTCTATAAATTGTTGTATATGCTTTATCCCAATCGTTACCGTATACTTCCTTTATCCTATTTAAATGTTCTCTACTTGCACTTTCTCGAATAGAATCTAAATATTTCAGGAATTCTTCTTTACAGCTTAAGGAAAAAACCCTTGTGCCATAATCTATCTCATCACACAAAGGTTTTTCCATCAACAAACTACGACATTCATTATCCACAAACATTGCGTCGCAATAAGGGAGCAGAGTCGAAATCATCTCGATATCCGTTACCAATCCGGCGTTCGGAGGTTCCTTTTTTCCACCGAGAGCTACCCTTCTTCTTACAGCGGCCCATAGCATGCATCCGATCTTGACAAAAAGAATGTTTTTAAAACTATCAGATCTAAGATAATCCCCTATCATTTTCCACCTTTCTTTATTCTCACTAATTCCGTTTTCCTTCAGAATATCATGCATGCAATTAATAGTTATTACCCAGGGAGGAGGTAAAATCTCATCAAGAACAAGTGGCATACAGCCATATGAAATTAATGAATATTTTTTTAGGTAATTAGTATATATGTCAATCACGACTTTAGCAAGCGTTCCCATTTCCTCTTCATACCAAATTTTAAAAGTTTCTTCTTTTTGTGTCTGCCATATCTTGAAAGCTGAAGATAATTGTTCAGTACTTTTTTCCCTCGCACTGCGAATAGAATCTATTATGTCCTGAGAGGATGAGATGTTAACGGATATTATCAGCTTGTCCTGCCATGCGTTTAAATTACCATGAGTTATCATATTAACATTTATCTCGGGATGACTTTTTTTACCTTTAGAGACCCATACTTCAAAATCTCTATGTACTTGAAATCTTTTAATGGTAGAATAATCAAAAAAACTGATACCATGAGAAAGAAGTTCATACATACGCTTTAATTTTATAAAATAGGGAGCTAAAAGGGATTCTTCTCTTTGAAACTCAGAATCAGGACATATTAAAAGCTGTAATTTACACAATGAATCCAATCTTTCAAAAAGCTCTCCCCAAAATGGAAGAACTTGCCCTTTTTGATACGCCTTAGTTTCAGGATTAAGAAATTTCATCATATTGCTTATTGCAAATTGGTCAATATAGATTATCCTTTTATTTAACTTAGGCAAATCAAAAAGGCATGATAAATCATCCGGAGGAGGATAGAAGCATTCATTGCACCTCCTCACGTAATGATTAGCGCATATCATCAAGATACCAAAAGTATTTTTTCCACATTTAGGACATTTAATATAGGGACCGTCTATAAAATCTTTTGGACCTATTGTTACATATTTATCTTTCATATAGTTCCCTTGCTTTGACCTGATCTGATCACAATGATTTTATCCATTTACTAATATCAAATTTATATGGCTTGCTTTTAAAATCTTTCCCAATCTGAGTTCCGTAAAATCCGATAAGATTTATTTTTCCAGAAAACCCATGAGATTGTAATTCTCTAGCTAAAATTCTTGCTTCTACCCAAATTTGACAATTTTTACCTGGTAACAAATCGTAAGGGAAAGTTACATTGGTTAGTGGATTTGGAAAAACTAAATGACTGTTATCCGGCAACACAAAACCTTCCGAGGAAAGCGTAATTGCTCTTTCACCTATATTTGCAACAGAAAGGAAAATCGTGGGTCCGCTTACTCCAAAACCAGAAGTTGTTAATCCCATACTAATTTAACTTTCACTCTAAATGCTGCTTTTTTTTAATTGAACAATAATGTTGTATGTAGACAAAATTGCACCATATACAGCAACTATGGGAATAATAATATTTGGCCAGTTCATCATGACCTCACGTTTTGATTCTGATTTACCTCATCAATTTCTGAATCACCTGCTATTTAATTTCCAACTTCAATTTATATTTTAGTAACATAATGGCTCAAGGTTAAGCTGGAGCACACTACATCAATTATATTATTTCATAATTTCTTGCCAGAGTTGATGGAAAAGTCTTGCTCTGAGTTTTGTGTCAAGAATAGAGTCAAGATAGGATTGGATAATAGCATCAATTTTTTTATATAATGACTCAAATTCTGGTAAGATTTTATGTAAATATTTTTTATCCTTTGGAATTTTGACTTTTTCAATACCAGTTTTGAGAAAAACCGCTACATATTTTGCTTCGTCTTCGCAAGAACATAGGATACATTTACCTTTTTTATAATAGAGTCTATAACTACCGTCTAATTCTGGTGAAATCTCAATTTCATTAGGTTCAACTGATTTTGGCAAGTTTTTAGCAGAGAAACTGCTCTCGCTTAATACTTTTTCGCAATAAAATTTCCCTAATGTTTCCTCGCCGATTTTTTCCATTACTGTCTTAATCAGCATATTTATATCTATTCCCTCTTTTGTTTTTTTCTTTTTTCCAAAACTCTTAGCCTTTTCAATCCTTGATTTTACTAAATCTACTACTGCTCGATAAACTTCCAGTTGTTCCTCATCAGTAAGTCCAAGAATTTCACCCATGATGATTTTATCTAATTCCCGACGATCAGGTTTAATTTTATCCAAAGATACTCCTTCAAGTGAGGAAGTACCAAGCTCAGAAAAAATAGATTCAACAGGACGATCACATAACATATAAAATTTTTCCATTAATTTTTTTGAGAATCTACTATCATAACAAATAGGAATTTGTTTAAACTCGTATGTTTGAATTTTAAGTAATCCACCACCGAAACTTGTTCTACCAAAAATATTCTGCATGAACCAAAAGAGCGTAGAATTTAATAATGGCGCAACATCTACAGGTGCATGAATTTCTTGAAAATCATCACTCACCCAAAACTTACCTACAAAAGCACGCGCAACATCATTGATAAGATAGTTAATGTTAATTGAGGCAGGCGTTCTTTTTCCTAAATTGTACCACAGATCGCCCCTATTTGCACAAGTTTGCCCTCGATGGTATCCACGGCTTTCGCCATATTTTATATATTTTAAAATTTTAGTATTTTTTAATTCTTTCTTATCTCTTTCTATTATTAAAATTCGATATTTCAACTCCCTTGGTTTAACAACAATGGATTTGCATTCACGGGGAGATTTGATTACATAATTTGGAACCCATTTATCTTTATCATCTTTATGCATCCAAAATTCTTTTTCAATTCCTTTCTTCTTTATTTCTTCTTCAGTTAAAAAGAAAAACTCATTAGCGCCTGTTGTGAATCCTCGTCTTATATCTGCAATCTTTTTTAATGGCACAAATTTGTCTTTTCCTTTTAATAGGATTTTAAAGAAAATCTCGTCTGCATGTAGGTATTTTCCCCATTTGGAACCTATATACTTATTTTCTTCTAATTCAAATCCTTCTTCCCATAATTCCTTTTGATTTTTTGGAAATATCCGTAAGTCTTCATTTTCATAAAAATCATTATGCGCTAAAATAGTTTTTTTAAGATTGTCTATTGCACCAAGCCTTTCAACTTGTTTTTCCCACATATCCTTGGCTGGTGGAATGAAATATCGCAAAGGCTTTTTAAGATAAACAAAGCGAGCAAGATTTTCATTTCGCTCTTTTTCATCTTTACACCTTTGCATAATAACAATACAAGTATTAATATCCGCTTCTTCAAACCAGCGTTCAACTTTTGATTCTATAATTGCAATAATTTTATAATTCCTTAAAAAGAGCTCTTGAAGCCCTTTGCCATATTCAACATCCAACCAGGAATTTGAAACAACGAAACCAAAGAAGCCTCCATCTTTTAAGAATTTAGTGCCATGAACAAAGAAATAGGCGTGAATACCGGCTCGTTTACTGATATCGGCAATTTTTTGATTATGAAAATAAAGCGCTTTATCAATAGTATTTTCTTTATATTCCTTATCATCAGGAGCAATTTCACTTATTTCTTCCTGTCTTGTATACGGGGGATTTCCTACAATGGCATTGAACCATCTGGGATAAACCACTTCCCTTTCCTCAACTCTAAGAGTTTTTGATCTTGCCACTCTCCATTCTTTAGGGTCAAAACCTTCATCTCCTACAAGAAGAGTGAAAAAATCTCTTGGAAGGATATTAGGATAATTTTTATCCACTTTCAGGTCGTTAATAGCAAGGTTAATTGTGGCAAGATGAGCTGGAAATTTGGCAATATCGCATCCCCACAAAGAATCAAGAATATCTTCATGCTTTTGATATTGATTCATTATTTTCTTATGCTGATAGGCTCTTACAAGGAAAGTTCCTGCCCCACAGGCAGGATCAAGAACCTTATCATCTTCATGGTTTAGACAGAATTTAAGAATCAGATCCACTACATCAGGATTTGTAAAATATTGACCTAAATTATGCCTTTCTTCTGATGGAATAAGATGCTCAAAAATTCTACCTATAATATCATAACCTATTTTAGAAAAATCGTATTGTCTTAAAATATTAATCAATTCCTTAATTTCTTCAATAACTTCTTTTTCATCTGGAAATGCAATACTATCTATAAAATCAGTGGTATAAATTGTTTCGTAATCAATTTTTAAAACCTGATCAAAATAACTTTGGAGTATCATATGAAGCTGAGACCCTTTTAATAAGCCTTTAGGTATTTCAAGCAGCGAAAGTTCACCTGGTCTCTTAGCCTGAAGAAGGTCATAAAAAAGTATTTTATTAACAAGAAGATAAGCAGTTTGACGAGCTACTTTATCAAAATCTTGCGATTGCCAGGCAAAAGACCATCCCTGTTTAATAAACCATTTTTGAATCTCTTTAGAGAATTTTGGATTTTTATGACATTGATCATCAATTATAACTCTATAATATTTTGAGAGTCTATTAATTTTTTCCTGAAGTCTGTAGATTAAAAATTCGTCAATTGCCTGTTTAGGTTCAGGCTCTTTTCCTAAATGGACCGAATAGAGTCGTAACAGAAATGCTTCGAGACCTTTCTTTGTAGGTTCACTAAATCTTGGCTGTTCTATTTGATTAATATCTTCTATTTCCGAAAGGTCATATTTTTCAACAACTTGCTCTTCTTCAGGTTTTTGAAAATTAACTTTTTCTGTATTAAACCAGATTAGTCTTTTAAAATTTGTGATGGCAAAATACTTTGCTTTTCTTTGATTGGCTTTTTCCCAGGCAGGCCTCTTTAAATTTTCTTCATCAAAAACATCAAAATATGGAAGTTTTGCTTCTATCACACAGAGAACATTTTGACTTTTTCTTGTTTCATAAATTACGATGTCAGGAGATTTTCTATCCGCACCAGATGTGTCCACATCTGGCATACCAAGATCAAAATTCCTTTCTTCAATAATATTTCTCATCCAATGCGACAGCACGGCGACCGTGGCACGTTCAGTCTTGTATGCTCCGGTATCAAAGGCATTTGGAATTCTTGTATCAGTTTTATCTGAAATTTTACCTAGCTTTTTATTTCTCATTAGCTTTTAGCACCTCTTTTGCAATTCTTCTTGCAATTTCAAAGGCTGCAGCGATCCTTAAAATTTTTACATCACCCAAACCTTCTATTTCAAGAAATTTTTTTAATGGCTGACTTGACATTCCTTCAAAGGAACCAAACTTTGTAAGTATTTCTTCTGCAATTTTTTCAGCAGATTTGCCCTTGATACCAGAAGAAATTAAAATAGCCAACAATTCGGTATCTGTGACTTTTTCTGGTCCAACTTCTCTTAGTTTTCCACCTGGATGACGCCATTTTGGTTCATTATCTCTGACTCGTTTTGAGTTCATAAGAATCTCCTCTTAAATAAAAACCCGCTTGTATCTTAAGCGGGTCGTGTTATCAACAATATCGTAGCGTCGTAACATCGTGTATCGCCCACCCCGATTGACATCGGGGCGAGGTCTCGCCCCGACTTTACGTCGGGGCGGATAACACCCCCTCTGCTTTCATAAGAAAGCAAGACGAGGGGGCATGAGTCACAAAATATTAAACTGCTCATCATCTTATCTCCGAATGGTGCTTTTTTAGAGAAAAACGATTGCACCGATTATGAAAGAATGATTATACCGATTAGAGATTGCTTCGCTACGCTCGCAATGACCCTACTACGCTCTTCAAGCTTCGAAGGGCAGGCAATGAACGATATAAGAAAGTCTATGAAATAAAAGTATTATATATTTATACGCGCTGATATACAATATTATATATGGAAGCGGAACGATTATTTCTCTAAATCAGATAAAACTTTCTTTATCATGGGCTTAATTTTCGGGACATCATTTTTTATGACAAGCCATACTTTTTCAAGATTCAGCCCGAAATAGAAATGAATTGCCTTGTCCCGCATTCCCGCTATGTCTTTCCATGGTATTTCAGGATATTTCTTTTTTACGTTTGCCGGCACATGCTTAACTGCTTCGCCAATGATCTCAATACAGCGGATAACCGCATAAACCGTTTTGTGGTCCTTTGCCAGATCCTTTGAAGTCAATCCACCTATAAATTCTTCAGCAAGTTCCATGTTGTATATGATGTCTCTGATAAACAGCGAAATATCTCTTTTCATATATAAATTGTCTCCTTAAGGATTTTTTCTTTTAATTCGGGCCTTAAATCCTCTTTCGGAACCAGGTCCACCTTCATCTTGATAAGTTCTTTAAGGACATTCTCAAGATGCACCAAACCAAGAAGGCTGAGCGGCCCTTTAACGCTCACGAGCATGTCAACATCGCTTTTTTCCTTCTGGTCAGCCTTTACGAATGAACCGAAAATCCCCAATTCCTTAATTTTATATTTTTCTTCCAGTTCATCTTTATGAGTTGATAAAATGCGTTTTATTTCTTTCAGTGTTTTCATTGCTGCTCCTTTGAAACAAATAAATTTAACCACGGATTAATCTTCTACTTAACTCTTGATACTATACAATAAAGTCTAATCTATAAATATATTTAGATATAATAAGCGCTGATATACAGTATTATATATGGAAATGGGGAAAAGTCAAGGGGAATCAGCGGAAAGCTGATTCAGCTCAAAGCTCAAAGTTCAAAGCTCAAAGTTAAAATACAAAGGGTAAACGGATTAAAAGAACGGATGCAGACGGATGAAATTCAGCTGAAAGCTGAAAGGTCAAAGTAACTACAAAGGATGGGCTTTTATCCCCTCACCTCAATCCTCTCCCTCAAGGGGCGAGGAGAATATTAGAAAATGAGTGCGATGAATCGCACCGCTACAATTAGCAGAGCAAGCTCTGCCACTACTAACACGCAGGCTCCCTCCTTAAGGACTGGCAGCTTGCCCGCCAATCTTGCTGGGCGGGGGTCTACGAGAAGCCTGCGGCTACATGTCTTTCAGAAGAAATAAATAGGGCGTTTTTGGATCTTTAAGCCGTTGATCTCAACTGACGAATCCTCAAAGGCCTTTGAAAGAACAAGCGCCCGGCCTGCCTTGAACCTGCGCGAAAAGATAACAAGGCTCTTTAATTCCCTGTCCCTGACCTCATTTTTGTATTTCACTTCCACCGGCGTGATCCCCGAACGCGTATCCACGAAATCTATCTCGTGCTTGTAAGGGTCGCGCCAGAAAAAACGGTAATCCTTCAGAGACGCGATAAGGTTCTCCGCCAATTTTCCTTTTTCGCTGAATTCGGAAACAGCCCAGCTGAATGACGGCGAAGCAAGGTAAAACTTTTTCAGCTTTTTTTCCGAGGTAAGCATGTTCCGCGAGAAATTGAACAGCTTCTTCACAAGGAACGCCTCTTCAAGATAAAAAAGATAAAGGCTTACCGTTTTATTCGATATGCCCAGGTCGCCTGCCAGGCTTTGATAATTAATGCACATGCCGGGATTCTGGCCTATAATACCCGCTATCCTCCATAAAATTTCGGGATTATCAACGGGAAAGCTCCGGGGCACGTCCTCGAAAATTATTTTTCTGATTATGGAGACGAGATACGCTTTCCTGTCGGACGCTTTTTCCATATTTACCGCTTCAATGAACTGGCTTTCCAGATATGTCTCAAACTCCCTTTCCAGCTCAGCCCGGAACGCGAGGCGCTTTTCCAAAAGCCCGGCCTTATCCCTGAAATCAAGGTATTCCGTGAAACTGAGCGGAAGCAGCAGGAAAGTCGTAATCCTGCCTGCCAGGCTTTCCTGGACTTTTCTCTTTATAAAAAGAGACGTGGAGCCCGAAATGAAAAATTTCAAATTGGGATAAAGGTCGTAATAAACCTTGATCTTATTCTGAAAATCGGGAAGCTTCTGGATCTCGTCAAGGAAGACGTATATTTTTTCTTTCTTAAAATCAACCTGGGCTTGCCGGGTAAAAAACGAAAACAGCTCATCCAGATCTGTTTCGGCTTCGTCAAAAGTGTAATACCATATGGAGAACGGGCTCACCCCCTTATCCAGAAGATGGTCGATCAGCTGAAACAAGAGAGTTGTTTTTCCGGTCCTTCTTAAACCCGCCAGCTCAACTATCTGCTTTGCCTGCACCTGGTTCAGCAGATCAGGAAAAATCTCTCTCTTTTTCACAAAACCGAACCTGAAGCCTTTTTCCCAATGCCGGTTGTATTTTAAAAGGTTCATACACAACTCCAAAAAGAATGCGCAGGCTCAAGCCTGCGGCTACCAATGTATTTATGTTTATTTGGAACTATACTTCTAATGTTTTCGTATTATATTATACTCAAAAATGGGGAAAAGTCAAGCGGAATCAGCCGAAATCAGCCAACGGCTGATTAGTTAAAAGTTGAAAGTTGAAGGTTGAAAGTTGGATACCCCCCTCACCCACTGAACCACTCCCCGCCACGAATATTGGCGGGTCGGGTTCCCACCTTAAAAATTGGCGGGCACAGCAGGGCAGGCTCTACTCTCTCCCTTTCTACATTCACCCCCACCTCAATCCTCCCCCGTCCCACCCAGCAAGATTGGCGGGTCTTCGACAAGAGGGAGGAAGATTATGGTTAACTTATCTTAAGGACAAAGGCGTGATCGCAGGGTTTAATGTCAGGCATCTGCACTGTTAATCCGGCCCCATTGCAAAAAAATTTCAGCGGCTGACCGAAGGTACCAAGCATTTTAACTTCTTTGATATCGCCGAACCACAATTTCTTATTCGCAGGAAGGGATCTGATAACCGCTTCTTTTCCGGGCCATGCCAGCAAAATCGCGTATAGCGTATCGCTTATCGCAGTGAAGCGGATATCCTGCGGGGTGAAAGCGCCGCGCTTGAAGTCCGTGAAAGTACCTTCCTCTATTTCTGTGGGACCTTCTCCGAATATCTCCCAGGGACGGGTGTTGTAAATAGCTTCGCCGTTTATATCCAGCCACTTCCCTATCTCAAGCAGGATATTCTCATCGCCTTCGGGTATTGTGCCGTCAGGTTTAGGGCCTATGTTCAGAAGCAACGCTCCATTCTTGCTGACTATGTCAACCATGTCCCCGATAATAGAACCCGCTGTTTTGTAGTCCTGGTTCATTATGTATCCCCAGGAACCCTTGGCTACCGCGGTGTCTGTCTGCCAGAAATGCTTCCGGATCCCTTTCAGCTGACCCCTTTCAATATCAAAAACAGCTGAACCTTCGGGATACGCGGTGTCCTTGTAATTAATGGCAACACCTTTTTTCCATTCAACGCCCCTGTTGTAATAATACGCGGCGAACTTCTGCAAATACGGCTTGAAAGATTCGCGGTTTATCCACCAGTCAAACCACACTACCTGCGGCTGGTATTTGTCAGCCATCTCGCATATACGCACAAGCCATTCTTCAAGATACGCCTTATCGGGCTGTTCCCTGCCTGCCGCCAGGTCTTTGTCGTCAGGTTTCAGGTGGGCAGGCCCGTAAAAATCCAGATATTCCGGGTCCTTTACGTCTGAATCAAATTGCATCCCTCCGTCCATAAACCACCAGTGCTCAGCCCTGTGATTGGAAAGGCAAAAAACCATTCCTTCTGCGCGCACTGCCTTTGCCAGCTCTTCGATAACGTCCCTTTTCGGACCCATTTTCACGGCGGTCCATTTCGAGAAACCGCAGTCATACATAGCGAACCCGTCGTGGTGCTCCGCGACCGGCATAACATACCTTGCGCCTGTTTTCTTGAAAAGCTTCGCCCAGCGGACCGGGTCGAACTTTTCCGCTTTGAACATCGGAATAAAATCCTTGTATCCGAACTTTGCATGCGGCCCGTAGGTTTCGATATGGTGCTTGAACTCGGCGGTATCCTTCTGGTACATCTGCCTGGGATACCACTCGCCGAGGAAAGCCGGCACGCTGTAAACGCCCCAGTGTATGAATATGCCGAATTTCGCATCTTCATACCATCGCGGCACCCTGTATTTCAGCAGCGATTCCCATGTCGCTTCGAACGGCCCTCGCGCGATCACTTCATCGATCTTTTTCAGGTAGCTCTTCATGGTTTTCCTCCACGAATGCATACGAATTAGAAAATACGGATGGAGACGGATAAAACATTAGAATGGATGCAAACGGATGGAGATTGCTTCCCCGCCACAAAGATCGGCGGATCGCAATGACATACATAAATTTATTCTGCGAAATTCAATAGGTCTTTTTTCTGTTATTGCGCGCTTCTGACCGCGCGCGGTACAGCCTTTCAGTGAACCCGCCTTCTTTTAAAAACTCTTTTTCCAGCGCCTTTAACTGCCGGTCAAGCAGGTAGTTTGCCTGGTGGACCAGGCAAATCAGGGCGTTCGCGGCAAGCTCAGGCGGGCCTTCTTCAAAATAGGTCCTATAGGTCGTATAAGACCTATTTGCCTTATAACACAATTTTCTGATTTCAACGGCTTTCGGGTGGTCCTTCACCCAGAGAGCCAACCCATGCTGGCGCAGATAATCCTGAAAATCAAGAAGCAGTTCTTCAAGGCTCGCTCTTGCCACCCCAACGAGCTTTAGTTCAGTTTTCTTAGAGGTGCCCGATGCCATACTGCCTTCCGCGATATTCTGTTTGCCGCTGCGCGCCGCCTGCACCATCTGGTCATTGGTGCGCGAGCGGCAATCGATAAAACGCCTGCAAAATACCGCAGTCGCGTCAAAAATGATCTCGGACATTTGATAAGACTGAAGCCCGCGATACCCGCCGTGCGGCGGGATAAGCTGCGGGGATCCTTTTCCTACGGGAAAGTCTTTCATGCGTTCCTCCGCAGCAGCATACCGTACAGTGACAGGATCAGGAGCGGAAGATGCAGAATTCCCATCCATGACATCCCCGGAGTGAAGAACCACTGCATGTTCACCAGGCCGTACATCAAACCTATGAACGACGTGATCTTCAGGCTGAAAACGTTGACTTTCGGGTGGAACAGGATCAGAAAAAACAGGAATACAGGCATTGTAAAACAGAAGGTCATACCGTAAGAAGGAGCGTTCAGCAGCAGGGCGGGATTGAAGTCCGGCTTAACCTGCGCGTTGAAGGGAGACCAGAAAACAAGCAAAGGCAGAGGCAGGAAAAAATACTTATACGGCAATACACCCTTAAAACCGGCGGTTGTTTTCGGCCTGAATGTTTCGATCACCCACAATATGCCTATTATAAGGCACAAAACAAGCGTGCTTGTCATAACCACACGCCCGTATTTCTCGGTAGAACCGATCGAATTAACAAACGCGATCACAAGAAAGTTAACGCCGAAATAGCCGGTAAAGATCCGGCTTGACTTTTCCCTGAGCAGGATCATGAGTATTACCAGCACTATCGTGCCAATATGGAAGATCGGCGCGAACGCGGCATATGGGTCTGTGACTACCATCAGCAGGCTCTTTATCACATCGGTTGTCTGCCTGGGATCATATGGTTTCTCCGTATATAGCGGAATAAACATCAAAAATGCCAGCGCGACATAGATCCAGATAAACTTTCTCTTCTTCTCCATTTTCTCTCCTTTTTAGAGAATTGATTACGGTGATTTCTAAAAGAGATTACGGTGATTATTTAAAAACGCTTTAATATGACCGCCCGCAGGTTCCCGACGGCGCCGTGAGGCATGGTTACAGGCCTGACCTCCAGTCTTTTTCTGCCGGGAGTTAATTCTATCTGCCCCAGGTTATAACTTTTAAAATCCGTCCATGACTTGGTGGGTTCAACCGCGCCCTGCAGGGATTTATCTTCGACTGATATCTTATAAGAGCTGCCTGCGGCTCCGGGTTCGCACGCCCATTCTATTTCCACTCCGTAGGTACCTGCCCGGTCGATCTCGATATCCCACGAAACCCAGTCTTTAGGATCCACCCAGTAACCGATATTGTTCTTTCCTTTTCCGTATTCATAGACCGCGGTGGAGCCGTGCAACACAGCAAATTTGGCCGGAAGAACCAGGTTTCCGTCAGGGTCCGGCCTTATCGGCGGCGTGGGCAGGATATCAGGCTCTCCTTCTATTTCCACAACGAACACCGTATCGTTCTTATCAACAGGTTGTTCGGGTACTAAAAAATGCATTCCATCCGCATCTTTTCGGAAATTTATTTTCTCGCCGGTAACCAGGACTTTCGCTGATAATACCTTGTTCCTCAAAGGAAGGATGATCTCTTCATTTTCCTGCAGGAATTCATAATAACAGTGGATGTAAAGAATTTTCCCTTTACGGGTGCACTTTACATAGGAAGGCAGGGACCAGGCGGGAAACGGGCTGCGCGAAGTGCCGTAAACGGACTCGCCGTTTACTTTCAGCCATCTGCCTATTTCAGAAAGGCGCTCAATGCTGGGTCCGGAAATAACGCCTTCGGCATCAGGGCCCACGTTCAGCAGGTAATTGCCGCCTTTGCTGGCGCAGTCAACCAGATTGCGTATAAGCTTCTTCGCTGATTTCCAGCTCCGGTCATTTTTGCTGTAGCCCCAGTTATTGTTTATTGTCATGCACGATTCCCAGTCCCTGTCAGAACCGGTTGAAGGTATGTTCTGCTCAGGGGTGGTGAAATCGCCCGCGCTTCCGCGGTCATTGATTATAATATCCGGCTGGAGGCCGCGCGCGTATTTGTAAAGGTCTTCCCCGCGTTTCCGCGTCCACGCTTTTTCCCAGCCGCCGTCAAACCACAGGACCCCTATCGGGCCGTAATTTGTCAGCAGTTCTTTCAGCTGGCCCTTCATGAAATCCACATACCTGTCCATATCCGGCGCGCCTTTTACAACGTCGTTCCAGGGGCGCCTTACGCCGTAATCAGGATGATGCCAGTCCAAAATGGAATAGTAGAAACAGAGCCGGATGCCCTCTTCTTTGCAGGCCGCAGCCAGCTCTTCGAGCGGGTCGCGCTCAAACGGCGCGGACCGCAGGCACCAGTCAGTCATTCCTGAGCGGAACATCCCGAACCCGTCGTGGTGCTTGCTGGTGATAACGATGTATTTCATCCCCGCGTCTTTGGTAATGCGCACCCATTCCGCGGCGTTAAACTTCACGGGGTTGAACTGCCCGGCGAATTTCTCGTATTCGGACACCGGCATCTTCCTGTTCTCAAGGAACCACTCGCCGTCCGCGGGCACAGAATAAACGCCCCAGTGGATGAACATTCCGAAACGCGCTTCTTGCCACCATTTCATCCTGTCCGCTGGACCTTCGGCACCCTTCGGGCAATTTACTCCCGATGTAAAAAATAAAATGAGCAGTATGGAAATAATTCCTAATTTTTTAAACAATGCTTATCCTTAATGAAATATCCAATTTATCCCAAAGGGATCCCTTCGGGACAATCTCGTTTTTACGATGGGATTGCCGCGGGCTTTGCCCTCGCAATGACACCAAAAAATGTCAATCAATTAAACGAATATCAGTAATCCCTGTTTTTAAGCGACAAACGTAGAACGTGTACCCGTAGTATTTGCAATATTTTTCGTAACTGTCCATCTCGAACCGTAAAGCGTCAATAACGGTTTTTGCCGGCCCGGACGCGGGATTTGATCCTGCGTAATCTTCAATGGCATTCCGCAGCGGATTGTAGTAATGGTTATCCCAGGATTCCTTTGGCAGTTTAAAATAACCGGATACTTCATACCCGAGGTTTTCTATCTTTTTCAGGGTATCCGGAATGCCTTCAAGCGGGTATCCCTGCCAAATCTCCATTGCCTCCGCCGGCACGTTTTCCTCGAACTTGTTCGGCTCGCTGAACGCGAAGCGGATCTCTTTCCTGAAAAGATCCTTCCAGTTCTTAAGGGCGTTCTCGTAACCGTAGAAATAAACAGCTCCCTCAGCCCAGATGACGTCAAAAAACTTCTTGGTAACGCTTAAACTGCACATATCCATATTAACGGTTTTTATACGCGAGCCCAGGCCTTCTTTTGCGGCGTTGCGGCTCAGGACATCCAGGAATGCCTGGTGGTTATCTATCGCCCAGATCTCGCCCTTTGAAAGCCTTGCCAGCTCAAGGGTCTGCATCCCCGGGCCGCACCCGACATCCAGGATCCTTGGCCTTTCAGGCAGATCTTTCAACAAACCATACGCCCTGCGCGTGGAAAGGTTGTTACCGGGACCTCCCCTGGGCAGTTTTTCGAATATTGAAAAGAAAACATCCCACTCTTTGCTTGTCCAGTCTTCCATTTCTAACTCCTTAAAGAATAATCACCCTCACCACAATCCTCCCCCGCATTAACACCCCCATCTCAATCTTCCCCCGTCTAAGGGGGAAGAAGACTTAGGAATAGATAAATTCTTAGGGGGAAGAAGATCAAGGTTTAAAATTTTATTTTAAAGGTTTTGATCTCGAAGGGGCGGAAACTGGCGGAGACCGTATTATCAATAACTTTAATAGGACTAAGGGAGTCTTCAAGAAGGTTGGCTTCTTCGGCGGAAACAACTTTCGCAAGGCTTCCGCCAGAGGCGGATCCGCCAATCTCTGTGGCGGAAAAGCCCTGCACTCCATTAAAAAATTTTATTTCAACGTTCTCCGCGGGCTGGCCTGCCGCTTCGTACGCGCGCAGGATCAAGCCGCCCTTCTCGTCCTGCTTCAGCGCTGAAACAACGATATTAGGATGTGAGATCTCAAGCAAACCCCACCTTGCAGGCAGGTCTCCGGGATGGGATCCTGCCAGGCGGCAGATGAGCGGGTTGTTGAACTCAAGGCCTTCCCTGAAGATCCCGGCTTCCTGCCAGGTCCCCTTGTGCGGGACAAGCGCGTATTCAAATTCCAGCTCTTTTTCAAGCTCCAACCCTGTATCAGAAGACATCCCCTCTTCGTAGCCGCCGGCAAAAGCGTAGGATGTTATGCGGGTTGAGCGCATAAGCGAAAGCATCATTACGCTGTCCGCGACGTTGTTGCCAGGCAGGCCCTTGTTAAGAAGCGCGACCCCCCTGTCAGGACCCGAATGATCTATCCAGTTCTGCGCGGGGAATTCAATGCCGTCAGGGCGTTCTATCGCCCCGAACGGGATCTCGTGGAAACTCCTGCTCTTTCCGACCGCAACCGGAAAAAGCGCGCGGTAACGGACGAACTGCGCCCTGTTCTTTATGCGCGTGCGGATCTCAATCCTGCGCAGGTTCCTATAAAGGCGTATTTTCGTGGAAAAAGTGCCGCTGCCGAAAAGATGCGTTACTTCAAACTCGCTGTAAACGCTGCCCTTTACTGTTTTTTCAGGCCTTCCCTTGAACTGGTTACTGAAAACAGCGCCTATTCCAGGTTTCGGCGCCGGATGCCTGTCCTTCATGGCTATAGCCGATCCGCCGTCCAGCGACCTGTAGAGTTCCCAGAAATCCCCTTTGTCCTGCTCCTGGACAACCACGTTCGCGGAACCGCCCAGCACGCTCATTTTATCCGGCTTTATCTGGATCTTCGTTATCGTCCCGGCTGCGGAATCTAGTTCAACGGAACAATACCTGCCCTCCATTGAATTCTCTTTTTCCATCCCCCGGGCCGGCTTGGTAACAGGGGATCTAAAGAACGTCTTAAGCCTGAACACCGAATAGCCGAAAGCGGGAATGTCTTCCGCGACAAAAGTAACCCTTGCCTTGCTGATCGTCTCGTTATCATAGCGTTCAACGCCGGAAAGCTGGACCGCAACCTCCCGGTTGTCCGGGTCGAACAACTTAATATCCAGAACTTGCCTGCTGGTAAAAACCATCTCAATACTTGACGAGTCCGCGCGCTTCCATCCCAGGGAATTGAAAACAACAATGGCCTGGCCTTCTCCGCCTTCTGTATTTATTCCAAGGACAAATTCTTCCAGCCTTTTCTCAAATTCCGCTGCTGCTGTTTCCCCGGAGAAGTTATATCCTTTTAGCGTATCCTCGTAAACCTTATCGGTCATAACGCCTGACATCAGATCGTGCGCCTGGTTAAAAAGCAAGGGCTCCCACGCCTGCCTGAGAGTATCATCTCTAACAGACATACCAGTGCATTTAAGCATTACTCCCAGTTTTTCGGCTGCGAGAAGCAGGTTCTCGGTCTCCCTTAACTTTTGCTTGAGCTCTATCCTCGAGCTATATGTGCCCTGGAATATCGGGTTGAGCTCACCCTTTATAATTGGCCTTTCGGGTTTTTGCGAAACCTCCTTTTCGTATTCAGAGGGAACCGCAAAGCTTATTTTGAAGGGCGGGGTATCGGGCTGGGCATTGAATTTCTCCGCAAGATCAGGCAGGTGTTCCTCAGGCGGAGCTACGTCAACTCCCGCGAGGATCACCCTGCAGCTGCCTTTTGCCCTGGGCACGAGCGCGTCAAATTTTTTCTGAAAGAACTCGGTAAAGCTCTTCAGGAACTGCGGCGAGCCGTATCCGTCTCCGTAAGGAACCCAGAAGGCGGGTATCCTGGAGCCGTCAATCCCCTCCCACAGGAATTCCACGGGTGTGCCCGGGTCCGGAACGCCGCGGGAAAACCAGAACGATGTATATCCCGCAAGCTTTAAAAGCTGGGGCATCTGCGCGTGGTGGCCGAACGTGTCCAGCTGCCAGCCTGCTGTCACCTCAACGCCCAGTTCTCTGCGGAAAAATCCCTTCGCGTGAAGCACCTGGCGGACGAACGATTCGCCGCAGGGCATGTTGACGTCAAGCATCACGTGCGTGCCGCCGCAGATCTCAAGCCTGCCTTCGGATATGAATTTTTTAAGCTTGTCGCCTTCCGGAAAAGGATATTTTTTAAGGAAGGGCTCCACGTAGCAGGACTGGTCAAGCACGAACCTGTAATGAGGGTATTTTTCAAGTATCGCCAGCGCCTTGAGGATGTTAGGCAGCCCTATTTCAAGGTATTCTGCCCGCGTCTTAAACACAGCGCCTTCCCAGTGGGTGTGGGGAATAATAAATAATAATGTGGGCTTGATTTCCTTAGCTTTCATAGTTTAGCCAGTTCTATTAAAAACAATTATGAATTATGAATCATAAGCATAAGGAATTAATTTTAATAAATCAGCTTCTTTTCAATCTACAATCTGAAATCTACAATCTGCAATTTCACCCATGACCCATGACACATGACTCATGACTGCTGTTATTGTTCGGCAATAACAGTGAAACGGAGACGCTCACCGAAGGCGCAGCGACCGTCAGCGGACATTTCAAGTTCGACAACACGCGGGCTAAAGCCCGCGGCTACCGTCCCCTCACCTCTATCCTCTCCCGCCCGCCCAGCAAGATTGGCGGGCAAGCCAGGGGGAGAGGATAAAACAAAATCTGAAAGGACGGCGTCGGCAAGGTATGGAACGTCTGCCTTGATCTCAATCTTAATTTTGATCTGAGAATTAGTGGTTGACACGAGGAACACCCCGCCCTTCGCGCCTTTCGCGTTCGAGGGAGCGATCCATCCTGCCTCGCCGTTATTCCCTATGACAGCGGATGCCAGCACAGGTTCATTTGCTTTCACAGTATATCTCTTCCCGTTCTCAACTTCCTTCCACCCGTCAGCGGTCTTTATTTTAAACCGCATAAACATCGCGTTCAGGTACTTGGGCGGGTTTGTTCCGTTGTATTCTACGTTGCCCACCGCGATAAGCGGGGTGTTCAGGGAATTCGTTCCCGTGCCTTGTGTCCTGAAGCCGCATACCTTACCGGACTTCATTGACGAGAAATATTCGTCCTTTATCTCCTCGTAGAACGCCTTGTAACCGCGGCAGTATTTATCCCTGTCAAATTCAAACCACTTGACAGGCTTTGGGATCTCCCTGGAAGCCGTGATCTTCGAAGAATTCTGCATTATGGCTTTTCCCGCGGGCCGCAGGTTCCTGTCAGGCGGCGCGATGCCGTAATCGCTTTTCTCGTCCACCCGGTAACCTCCCGGATACCACCATCCGAACCCGCCGTTCGCGCCGCTCTCGTACATCATCCGTAGTATATCCGTCCACAGGCCTCCCTGTTTTTCCATAAGCCCCTGGTCGTAGTCAAAAGTGCTGCCGGTCCATATCGACATCCCGAATTCCGCCCATATCACGGGTAAAATCGGGGCGGCGTAACGGGCATACGTCACGGTAAACAGCCCGCCCTTCACCTTTTCCCAGTCACCGCCGTTCAGCCCGTATCCCTCAGGGCAAAGCATATCCACTGCCTTTGCAATGCCGCGGAAATCGTAGCTAAAAGAAGAAGACGGCACCCCCACGTCTCCTGCAACGTTCATCCTGAAACTCACAAGGTGGTTTGGGTCAATGTCCTTTATTTTCCTGTTTATGTCCCAGTATTTCCTGCACAGGAAATCGTCGACAAACCTCCTGTATGAGCAGATATACCGCAGATGTTCGCCTTCGCTGTCCATCTCCTTGTCAGACGGGGCAGGCAGGCGCGAGCCCTGAGACACGGAGATACCCCAGTCCTTTTCCGCGTTCTCAACACCGCCGTATTTTTCAATGACCCAGTCCTTCCACTGCTTTTCAAACCCCTTCCTCCCTGCCTGGTTCCCGTAACCGCCGTTGTATGTCCCCCAGACCGGCTCCCACGCAACGTCATACGCGAAAAGCACGTCGTTAAGGTCAAGCCTCGCGAACTTTATCACCTGATAACTTTCGCCGATATAGCAGTTCACGTGCATGCCGTATTTCCCGCACCTGCGCATGAAATCCAGCGCGTTCCTGATGCTGTTCCTGTCACCCGCTGAAATGCTCAGGGCAGTCACCCCCCATTCCTTCAACTGGCGCAGGTCCGGCTCAACCAGCTCAGGGTCATAGTTACCGTAGGTGAGCCAGTGAGACCAGTATTCATCCCTGCTCATCCCGGAAATATACAAAGGCCAGTAATTCACGCCGAAAGGATACCATTTCTGGCCGCGCAGGTAGAAATCCCCGTCTTTCGCCGTAACGAATTCCTTCTTTGAATCAGGGGTCCATGGCAGGATCCCCAGCTCCTGGACAAGCACGTCAATGACCTTTCCGCTCTCAAGAAGTTCAGTTCGAATATCGTACGCTTCCGCGCTGAATCTGTCGACTTCCCACACTGTTTCCAGGGAATCTTTCTCCCCTGCCGGGATCTTCATTGCCTGTTCCTGTTTGAATACTGCCGTGGTTGACTTCTTCGGAAAGACAGAGATGCGCGCTGTCACATTTTTTTCCTCTTGGCTGAAGTTCCCGATAAGCGCGCTGATCTTCACGGAAGTTTCATCCGTAAAAACACTGAATTCCTTTGAGCCCGCTTTCAGGATGTAGGCACCATCCCTTATACGGTCAATAACGCCTGTAAGCGCGGACATAAGTGCGGGATTTTTCAGGAATTCTTCCTTCGGGATGCTGAATGCGCCCCATAAAGACCTGTTGTATTTGCCTGAATGGCTGATATAAAGGTAGGCAAGCGTGCCGCGCGTCTCACCTGATTTGTCCTTCGCGTAGATGAGCGGGACCCACCTTGTTTTCATGCTCTGCTGAAATCCGACTCCCCGGGGCCTGTGAACGCAGGACCAGGATTGCTGGGGCGGATTGAATTTCAGGTCAGGCTTAATAAACGCCTGTTCCGGCTCAACCGCGTAACCGGTAATGTCTTTCAGCTGGTAATGCTTGTAAAGCGGGGTCATTGCCTCAAGCTCCATCTCAATCTCAGGCCCTGCTAACTGGAATGGATTTTTCATGGCGCCTATCTCGTCTATCCAGAACGTGTGCGGGCCGGCTTCAACCGCGTTTGTCTGTCCGAACGCGAGCCCTATCATAAGCTGGGCAGCGTTCTCCGGCTTGAGCACGTCTCTGGCTCCGCCCCTTCCCTTACTGGGGTTGTCAGGCCAGTATTTGAAATCCTTAGGGGAAAGCATGAAAAATTTCCATTTCGTCTCAAGATTAATTATAGCGAACCAGCGCGACTTATCCTCTTCTGTCCATTCGACCAGCAGCTGCTTTGTTTTTTCATCTCCTTTTGCCCAGAACGATATGATATTGCATCCGGGCGGGAACGGGTTATCGATCTGCTGAAAATAACAGTCCCATCCCTGCAGGTCTTCCACGTCAACCCTGGCGCTTTGCTTTGTGCCGCCGCACCCCGTCCCCTCGGCTTCTATGGCGCTCTGGCTGCCGTTCGAGGAGTGGACCCACCCGTCAACCCCGTCCTCAAAATTGAAAAGAACCGTCCTGTCAGGGGAAGAGGAAAGATATTCCTCAAGCTCGGGCCTTGTCATCCACTTCACCCCGCCTTTCGGGTCTGCCTGCTTCCACGCGGTATCCCTGAACGGCGGGCCTTCAAAACACAGCATGCTGCCGCCTGTTTTCAGGAACGACATCAGCGGCAACTGGGCGTTCGCGGGAAAAACTTTTGAATGTGGCAAAAGCAAAAGGAAAAAGTTATCGGTTGAAAGTATGGACTTGTCTGAAAGCTGTTCGCCGTCAAGGAAAGTTACTCCGAAACCTGAGCCGCGCAGCTCTTTCGCCATCGCATCCGGAAAACTCATGTCCGCATCCCTGAATTTTTCCTTAAGTATCGCGATACTTCCCTTCCTACCTTTTTCGACACTGATTAACACAGATGGACTCTGATTTTCAGAAGATACAGATTTTTCAACCTGGGACCCAGCATCTTTTTTGACACTGATTTCCGCAGATTCAGATTTCTTGTCGGATGCCTGGGCAGCGGATGCCTTAACTATCGGTATCTGGTCAGTGAAAACAATAGGGGCAAGCGGGTTCTGCCAGTCTTCGCCCAGCCACACAGCCATAATAAGCGCCTCCTTCTCTGAGAGTTTCGGGGCAACGAATTTGAATTTCTTCTCGCCCTTGCCCGAAACCTTTTCCTTATAAGCCTTCAGCACGCCATGTTCAGGGTCTTTCATCTCGCAGTTAATGGAGGCGGAGCCTTCGGGGATCCCGAACTTCGCGGTCACCTCGAACTGCTTTCCTTCCTCTATCGTGTCAGGGGTCTTTGAGAACTCGCAGACAGCGTCCTCTGCCCAGCAGACCGTGTAAGGTGTAACGTGTAACGTGTAAGGCAGGCAGAAACTAAAAACTAAAACCAAAACAGGCACAAAAAACCACAGAAGAGTTCGCTTCATTGAAGCTCCTTTAAAAATTAGCCACGGACTGTAACGATTTTACAACGATTTCCGGAGAGTCATTAACCCGGTTCTGACTCGTAGGTCCCTGTGTTAAGTTCCAGTTTCACCGGAACTACAGGGATAACGATGTTACAACGATTCTCAACGATTCTCAACCTATCGTTTTATATACATCGGGCGTTTCGCCATCTTGCGGATCGAGTCCCTTTGCATTTCCCGCCGCATCTGTTCGCGCAGCTTCCTCATATCAACAAGCTGCTTCTGTTTCACCGGATCCTTTGCCGCAGGTGCCTTGTCTTTTGACTCTTCCATTTTTTTGTCCTTTCCCTTTTTTATGGATAATAAATATAGCAAGCCTCCCTCCTTAAAAACTGGCGGGTCTGCGAAAAGGCTTGCCCTACGAAATCCTAAGGTGAGGGTGTTCAAGGGCGGGCAAGCCCGCCCCTACGCGTATTCGCAAGCTAAAAACATAAAATTATCATAATCCGTGATAATCCGTGTGAATCCGTGGTTAAAATTCAGTGGTTTTTATTGAATAGTTACTGCTTCGCCTTCAAGCAGGTCGAGGATGAGGAGGTCGCCGTCTTTTTTGGAGCCGGCATTCCTGCCGGTAATTTTGGAGCCGGATTTGAGAGTTGAAAGGAATTTTGAAGGGGATATTTTTACCTGAAGGTCGCATGTGGACATAATTTTAAGTTTTCCGCTGCCCCAGTCCAGCATAACGTTGGCGGGTTTTCCGCCCTTGAACTGGAGGCCATCCGACTTGTATTCAGTGTTGCCGATAAAGAGGGCTTTGTCTCCCTTGAAAACATAACCTGTGCCGATCATGTTCTGCGCCTGCGCGGTTTCCATTGTCCCTGTTGGGCCTGCCCTGTTGATATATTCTGAAAGGAACTGGGTCGCGTGCGCGATCGGTTTCCTGTGCCCGAAAGGAGTGCCGTCATAGTAGAAGAACCCGAACCTTTCCTCGTAGAAATTGTCGTCCCCGCGCCAGGCATTGGGATTGTCGTTCAGCATCCACTTGTAACTTCCTTCATACCCCCTGCTAAGCGGGTAAAGGTAATGGATCATTTCACCCACGGCTGAAGAGTAGAAATCCAGGTATCTTGAACCCATCATAATGCCGTTCGAATACCCGAACTCACCGAAGCTGACAGGTTTTTCAGGCCATACAGCCGCTATACGGTCAAACGTAGTTATGTTCTGAATGACCGAATCGTATGAGAAAGGCCTTACGTAAACATGGTGCGAGATAAAATCCAGCTCAGAAGCGCACGGGAACGCGGAGAACGGAGTATTGAACCCGACTGTGACCAGGTGGTTCTTGTCAACCTCCCTTATCGCATCCTTGTTAAGCTTAATCCAGATACGGAAGCTCTCGTCACCCGCTTTCACGACTTCATCGTCCAGCATCGGGACTTTGTTATCCTTCAGCTTGGGGAAGGTGGTCCACTCGCCCAGGTTCTCGCCTACGTATATACCGAACTTATTGACTCCGTCCTGAATGTCCGTAATAGGAAGTTTTATACCCGCCGGATATTTTTCGGCAATAATAGCGGGAAGCCACGGCTCGTTCTGGATGTCGTAACCGAGCACCATTGGTTCGTCCTTAAGGTGGGCGCATAGCTTCCTGATGCACTCCTGCGATTTTTCCATCTGCCCGTAGCGTGCAAGGTGCACGAGCAGGTGTATGTCATAGCGCCTCGCGAATGTAAGCATAATATCGATCTTGTGGAAATCGTCCTTCATAATGTCGTCAGCAAGCTTATAAAGGAAGAGCCTGAAGGTATTTATCCCTGCCTCGTGCGCCTTCCTGAAATCCAGCTCCATCTTGACCGGGTCAAAATATTCCTTCCACTCGTTCCAGCACCTGTCAAACCAGCCGTGGTAGTTCGAGCCGATGCAGAAGAACCTTTTTCCGTCAGGATAAACCAGGTGTTTTTTGTCAGCGCTTACTTTCATGAAACCTTGTTGCACTGGCGGCATCGGCGCGACATCAAACATATGTTCGGCGATATCGGATACACCCTTGCCGCTCTCTCTCAATACCACCCTCAGCATATAGCTTCCCGCGTCCATAGGGGTAACCCAGCCGCATTCAACTGCCTGGTTCTTTCCGGGCTCAAGCCCGATTTCAAATGCTTTACTGAATACAGTTTTGCCGTCCTTCACAACGCTTATCTCAGCATTCGCCTGTTTTGCCGCAGATCCAAGGTTGCATACCCGTGCAGAAAACAAGGCTTCTTTACCCGGTTCGTAAGTAAGCCGGCCCGGACTTATGCTTCCCAAAAACAAACCATTTTTCATCGCTCCGATTATTTTTGAAAGCGCGGGAATGAAGGACGGGTCCTTGTAAAACCCGGGATCCTTTATCCCGAAACAGGCAATGACCGAGTTTTTCATAGCCTTGCTGTAATTTACAAGCATAGACGCGATAGCGCCCTTGTATCTGCCATATTTATCATAGGCGTTGATAAGCGGCACGTACCTGCCGCCTGTCTGGTTCGGATACGCAATGGCAAAATCCCCGCCTGTTACGCCCGCAAGGTTAAGCCCGGATTCAAGCAGCGCCTGCGCGGAATTTATTTCCGCCTTCGCGACATCATTAATAACATAGGCGCTGTAGGCGTCGTTGAAAACAGGGACCTTCATCCTCGCGGTAAGGTCCATTTTCGGGTAGGGATTCTTCGCAATGCCCACCTCGTCTATCCAGATCTCGTGCTGGCCGCCCTCCACCGAAGTGTGAGAATACGCAAGCCCGATGCTGATAATGGACGCGTTCTCGAGTTTCACCGCGTCGCCCTTGCCGCCCCTTCCCTTGCTGGTATTATCCTTCCAGTACGCGAAGGCCTCGGGCAGGAGGCAGTAGTGTTTCCATTCGGTTCCCATGTTAACCGTGGCGATCCAGCGCGAACCGTCCCGCTCCCCGATCTCCACGGCGATCTGTTTTGTCCTCTGAGACCCTTTTGCCCAAAAGCAGACAAGGTCCTGGCCTTCGGATATGGAGCCGTCTATGCCGGCGCTCCAGTTGTCCCACCCGGTAAGTCCGGGTATGAATATTTTAGCTCCTTTGCCCTTGTATCCCTTGTCGGCCTCCAGGCTTCCCGGGGTTGAAACGTCGTTAGTTGCCCTGCGCCACCCCGAAGGCTCGTCCTCAAAATCAAAAAGCATGTTCTGGGGCTGGACCGATGAGATCGTTTCCTCTATCTGGGACTTTGTCATCCACTTGCCGTTAAAATTCCAGACAAGCTCTTTGAACGCGTACCCTCCAAGCGTCACGAGGTCGCCGCCCCTGGTCAAAAACCTCAGCAGGGAAGCGGAAGCGGAAGCCGGAAAATAATCCGCACCTCCGGCAATTACCAGGCAGTCAAAATTCTCTATATTAAGTATGGAGCTATTCCGTATTTTCTCGCTGTCAAGCACTGTCACGCCGAAACCGGATCCGCGCAGGCCCGTAACAACAGCGTCCGCAATGCCTGTTCCATCCATTCCGGGAAGGCTGTCCCTGAACACCGCGATGCTCCCGTTCTTCCCTTTTTCCACGTCAGGTTTCCCTCCGGGCATACCGCTCATCTCCTTTCCGGTTATCGGTATCGGCTCTGAAAACTGTATGGGCGCGAGCGGTTGCTGCCAGTCCTGCCCGAGCCAGGCGGCGATCACCACCTGCCCGGTTGAAAGGACCGGAGCAGTAAAAGAAAAAGTCGCCTTTCCTTTTCCTTTAACTTCCGGCGACTCTGATTTCAGAACGTTGTTGGACATATCCTTCATTTCGCAGTTCAGCCTTGCTTTTCCGGCTGAGGAAGGAATGCTGTATTCCACTGTTGTCATAAATTCCTTTCCTTCCACCACCTCGCCTGGCAGGTCTGCGATGGCGCAGGTTGCTTCCTTGCCGGGAGGCTCCCCGGATTCCTTAACTTCGGATTTCGAAAAAATCTCTAATTTTGACACTGATTCGACACTGATCTTACTGGTTTCTTCAGACTTGGAAGCTTCCTTCTTTTCTTCCTTCGGCTGGGGCGCTGATCTTTTCTCCACAACAGGGATAGGATCCGAGAATTTTATGGGGGCAACCGGGTTCTGCCAGTCTGTGCCGGCCCAGCAAGCCATGACTATTGCCTCCATCTGGTCCATTTTCGGCGCTACAAAAGTAAGGGTTTTCTCGCCCTTGCCCTTTACCCTCGGGGACTGGGCTTTCAGGACATTGACGCTGTCCTTGTCCTTCATCTCGCACTGCAGGATCTGCTGGCCCGCGTCCTCGGGAATGTCGTATGAAACCGTGACCTCGAACTTCTCGCCTTCGCCCACCTCGGACGGCAGCTTTGTGAATTCACAGGAAGCGTCTTCAGCCCAGCAAACCGTAGAAAGTGCCCACCCTGCGCAAAGGCAGGGCGAGGTCTCGCCCCGATATTGATCGGGGCGGATAAGGTGTAAGGTGTAAGGCAGGCAGAAACTAAAAGTTAAAACCAAAGGAATCACCACGGAGGCACGGAGTCCCCTACAGCTCCGGAATAAAATCGGAGCTAAACGCAGGGACCTTCGGGTCAGAACGGAGTTAATGACCCTACGGCACGGAGAAAACACAGGTCTTTTCTTCAAAGTTACCTCACAAAAATTACTTTTTAAACTACTTTTGCAACCACGAATTAGCACGGATTTCCACGAATTTCAAGCTTGTAAGCTTTGTAAACTACACTTGAAACCAAAGGTGAACACGGGTTAGATACATCAGGGCTGAAGCCCTGAGTTACAGTAAATTCCTTGCTGTTGATTCATAACTCATAATTGATTTTGCCCGCTATGGTCTATGGACTGCGCTACTCCCACTTCACCACCCTGCCTTCCTTCACCCATTGCAGGCGCATCGCGGCGTCGCCGTTACCTGGATCCACCCTCAGCACGGATTCGTAATACGTAGCGGCTTCAGGAAGCTTGCCCAGCCTGTAGTAGATATTACCGATATTAAGGTCCGCTGCGGGATAATAGGGGCTCAAGAACTCATCAAGATACTTTTTTGTAGACTGCCTGGCTACCGTGGCGCACCTGAAAGCCCACAGTGCTTTTTCCCATTCCTTCTTCGCGGAATAGCAAACGCCCAGCATGAAAAAACCCACGTCGTTGGACCAGTCATACTTTACAGTCGTCTCGAACTCCTTAAGAGCCTCGTCGATCCTGCCCAAGTTGTAATACGTGATACCGAAATTATAATGAATCTGGGTGTAATGGGGGCAGAGGCGTTCTATCGACCTGTAGGTTGTCAGCGCCTCGTTCCACATTTTTTTCTGGGCGTAAATGTAGGCGAGTTTGTACGGGACTTCAATATTGGTAGGCTCGTATTTAAGGGCTTTGTTGTAAGTCTGGATGGACATATCCCATTCCTGAGGCGCGTCCCTGCGAAGATTGCCATTCCTAAGGTTTATATCGGCAAGGAAAGGATAGATCACCTGTACGCAAAGGAAAATGAGCAGAACAACCGAGCCGATATAAGCAAGCACCCTGATCTCAGGGCTCAGCAGTTTCTTCTTCTCCTGCGCAGCCCTCTGCTGCGGCTGGGGCGGCGCCTGGGGTTTCGCCTTCTGTTTCTGCTGCTCCTGGGGTTTATTCTTCATCTGCGCCGCAACAGGCGTTATTCCGTTCAGGTCAGTGCGGTCAGGCAGCCTTGAAACAACGATACCCAAGGCAAGCGTAAGCCAGAAGAACGGGGCGCAGGAGGTCCATCGCAGGTTGACGCTTCCCAAATTCTCAAAAAGTATCGCGAAAACACCGGTCATCAGCCCGAAAAGAAGGTTCTGTTTCCACCGGTCAGGGGTATGCAGGGGGCCTGATCTTTTCATAAAAAAGACCCACGCGATCCACAGAAATAATATAATGCCTACCGCGCCCTGTTCTGAGAGTATCTCAAAATATTCGCCGTGCGCGTGCTCTGTGTTGTGGCTGACGGTCTTGAACCTGTAGAAAGGAGGCCTGTGAGGGGGGAACGCCTGCCTGTATGTGCCCAGGCCCTGGCCGAAGACCCAGGTGAACGGCCTTTCAAGGAACATTCTCCAGGCGCCTGTCCATATCAGCACACGCACGCCCGCTGTCCCTAATATTTTACTGCGGTAGATATGCGCCTTTGACAGAAGCTCGCGGTTGCCGCCGTCCTCGAGCCACTCCGGAGGCGGGTATTGCGGAAACGGTTTCACGTATGTTATGAACTCGGGTGCTTCCTTAATCAGATCGACACCGAATGTAAGCGTGGTTACCATCCTGTCACGGAGAGGGCGCAGAGGTTTGGCTGTGAAAAAGATCAAGACGCCTACGCAAAGCGCCGCAAGAGCTATCAAGGACGCCCGGATAACGGTCTTGTTCTTCAGGACATTCTTGAACCCCGTTACATAAACCTTAAGGAAAACAAGGTAAACAAACGCGAGGGGTATTGCAGCTAACCCGCCGCGCGTTAACGTATAGAACAGCCCCATGAGCTGAAGGACGGTGAGGATCACGTAAGAAACACGGTTGATGGTGGATTTTGTGGCGAATATAAGCCCGGCCCCTATCGGTATCGTGACGCAGAGGTACCCGCTGTAGAAATCCGGGTTCCCGAGGCTCGCGGGTATGCGCGCCTGCGAGGCCCAGGACACAAAATCATACCCGAAATGCTGGAATATGCCGTATACGGCAATGATCGCCGAAGTTATCATCAGCGTAGTTATTATGCGCCAGACCTGCGTCCTTTCCTTAATATTGTTTATTATTATGAAGAAAATAAGGAAGTAGGTTACGAACCTGTAAAGCTCCTCGAGGGAAACGTATTTATACTGCGATGTTACAAAAGTGACCACGCACCAGATCCAGAATGCCATAATGGGAATGTTGATGGGGGCCTTTGCCAGGCTGAAAGAACCCTCCTCGATGATCTTCAGGAACCACATTATCGCGATAGTGAAAACTATTATCTGCGTGAATACGGTCTTGATGAAAATCGCATCGTTCGCGCGGGTATCAAGCTGCCAGGGCACTATGGCGACCAGCAGAAGTATCCCGGTCTCTATCACTCTTTCATAAAACAGAGCGAGCCTTGCCTTGGGGTTTACGCGCGTTTTGCTGCTTCCCAGAAAATCCACAAGCAGCGGGATGACGAAAAGGAACGAAAGCAGGATCACCTCTATTTTGGTAGATGGACGCCAGCTGCATATCCACGTAAGAACGTAAATTATAGGCAGAACAAGCCACCAGACGAGATTCATTTTTTCTCCTTTATCCGTCGTACGTCGCCCTGGCGGGTCGTACGTCGTACGTAAAAACTTGGATTTTTATATACGATTGAAACATCCAACGCATAATGTTATTTAGCTCTTATTACATGTTATAAGCTTATGCGGTATTTATTTCGCAATAGTTTTACAGGCAAGGATCTTTAAAAATATCCTTAAGTAGTTGCCATAGGCTATACACTATAAGCCATAAGCAATATTTTCACATTCAGCTTTTAGCTATTTCGGTTTTTTGGTGCCGAGGAATGTGAACTTCACGGCGTCAGCGATACCGTTGCCGTTCCCGCCTGAGTTCGTGCTGACATACGCCTTATCGCCTTTCTTGCATTTGAACACGCCCAGGGAATTCCATTTCCCGAAATCTTTTTTAAGGTCAATTACGAATACCTTGGTTTCCTTGTCATTCACAGCCACTATGAAGAGAGCATTGGTCGCATGGTCATTGTTGGGATCCCCGCAGTACCAGATAGAAACATCATAATAGCCTTCCTTCGGAAGGTTCGGCCTCCACCACGCTATGTCAGAACCCTTAGGGTTCACCATTGCCCACAGGGAGTCTGTGCCGAAGCCCTGCCCGCCCTGGCCCTCATCGGTCATCCACTGCCCTTTCGTCACAAATCCTTCTTTGCTGGAATTGTCTATGATAAACTCCGTCACTTCCTTTGCCTTCTCCGCCGCCATTACCGCGATGGAACCGGCAAACAAACAAACCAGCAAACCAACCAACAATACTTTTTTCATTGAGCCACCCCCATTAATATATTTTGAATATTTCTTATAGTGTATTATATATATATTTTAAATAATGTCAAGGAAAAAACCACACTCTGTTCCGCA